>ERZ1066121.193-NODE-193-length-56455-cov-24.963050_pt1 | contig 56455 bp, 47 predicted proteins | sample MGYA00382768_ERZ1066121 | MGnify/ENA primary metagenome ERZ1066121 (study PRJEB33369, sample SAMEA5778351) | biofilm metagenome | biome: Industrial cooling water; feature: Water cooling tower basin; material: Biofilm | place: United Arab Emirates | collected...
TCGTGAACGCGATCCGCGGCGCGCTCGGGCCGCGCACCGGGCCCGGCGACTTCGCACGGCTCTTCCAGGCGGTGCGCATCGCCGTGAACGACGAGCTCGCGGGGCTCGCGCGCGCGCTCCCCGCGCTGCGCGACCGGCTCGTCCCCGGCGGCACGCTCGCCGTGATCACCTACCACTCGGGCGAGGACCGCCTGGTGAAGGAGACCTTCCGCGCGTGGAGCACGGCGTGCACCTGCCCGCCGCGGGCGCCGTTCTGCACGTGCGGCGGCGTCGCCGCCGGCACGCTCCTCACCCGCAAGCCGGTTGTCGCCGGCGAGGCCGAGGTCGCGCGCAACGCGCGCGCCCGCTCCGCGAAGCTCCGCGCATGGCGAAAGGCGTGAACCGGCAGCGCCGCGGGCGCACGATCGTCTTCCTCGCGCTCGTCGGCTTCATCGCCGCCACGGGCATCACCGTGCTGCGGCGCGCGAAGGGGCGCGAGATGGCGGGGGAGTTCGAGGCGCTCGAGCGCCGCCGCACGCAGCTCGCCGGCGAGGCCGCGCGGCTCGAGGTCGAGCTGCGCGTCGCCGGGAGCCGCAGCCGCCTCGGGCCCCTCGTCGAGCAGCGGCTCGGGATGCGCATCCCCGCCGCCGACCGCACGATCGACCTGCCCATGCCCGCGGAGGCCGCGCGTGGCGCTCCGTGACCGGCTCCCGGGGGCGCGCGACCGCTTCTCGCTCGTCGAGTGGGGGATCGGCGCGTTCGCCGTCGCGATCCTCCTCCGCGCCGGCTGGGTGCAGCTCGTCGAGGGCGAGAAGTGGGCGGCGATCGCCGCGCGCCAGCAGGTGCGGCAGGAGCAGCTCCCCGCGCCGCGCGGCCGCATCCTCGACGTCGGCGGCACGCCGCTGGTCGAGAGCCAGCAGCTCGTCACGCTGAGCGTCGCGCCGCGCGAGGTGCCGTGCCCGGCGCCCCGGCCCGGCGCGAAGCCGCGCTGCCCGCAGCGCGACTCGCTCGCGCGACGGCTCGCGCGCCTCGGCGTGCCGCGCGCCGACCTGCGCAAGGCGCTCGACACGACGCGCCGCTGGGTCAACCTGCGCGGGCGCTACCCGGTCGCCGACGCCGGCGCGCTCCTCGGCATGCGCGGCGTCTACCCGCGCTACGAGATGGCGCGCGTCACGCTCGCCTCGCGCGGCGTGCGCGCGGTCGTCGGCGCGGTGGCGGAGGGTCACGGCTCGGCGGGGATCGAGCTCGCGCTCGACAGCGTGCTGCAGGGGACGAACGGCGTCCGCGAGATCATCCGCGGCGGGCGCGGCGACCGCCTCACCTCGCCCGACGCCGCTGTCGTCGCGCCGCGCGCGGGGCAGACCGTCGTGCTCACGCTCGACTACGCGCTGCAGGACATCGCCGAGCGCGCCCTCGCCGACGCGATCGCGGAGAACGGCGCCGAGGGGGGCGACGTCGTCGTCCTCGACCCGCGCACCGGCGCGATCCGCGCGCTCGCGAGCCGCGGCGCCGCGGGCGTCGCGCCCAAGCTCACCGCGCTCACCGACGTCTACGAGCCCGGCTCGACGCTCAAGCCGTTCATCGTCGGCCGGCTCCGCGCCGGCGGCCGCACGCGCCTCGACGAGGTCCTGAACACCTTCGGCGGCCGCTGGAACTACGGCGGCCGCCCGATCGAGGACTCGCACAAGGCGGCGCGCATGTCGGTCGCCGAGATCCTCCAGCAGTCGAGCAACATCGGCATCATCCAGCTCCGCGACCGCCTCGGCGATCGCGGGCACTACGAGCTGCTGCGCGACCTCGGCTTCGGCGCCTACACGGGGGTCGGCTACCCGAGCGAGTCGCCGGGGCTCCTGCGCCCGCCGACCGCCTGGAGCCGGCAGACCGGCGCCTCGCTCGCGATGGGCTACGAGCTGCTCGTGACGCCGCTGCAGGTCGCGCTCGCCTACGCCGCGATCGCCAACGGCGGCGAGCTCCTCGAGCCGACGCTGGTGCGCGAGATCCGCTCGCCGGGCGACAGCGTGCTCTGGCGCCACGAGCGGCGCGTGGTGCGGCGCGTCTTCCCCGAGGACGTCGCGCGCGACCTGCGACAGGTGCTCGTCGGCACCGTCGAGGCGGGGACGGCGCGCGACGCCGGCGTGTCGAGCTTCCGCATCGCCGGCAAGACGGGGACCGCGCGCCGCGCGCGCAACGGCGCCTACGTGCCGAACGAGTACGTCTCGAGCTTCGCCGGCATCTTCCCGGCCGACGATCCGCAGCTCGTCGTGCTCGTGAAGATCGACCGCCCGACGCGCCAGATCTACGGCGGCAAGGTCGCCGCGCCGGTGCTGAAGGCGATCGTCGAGGGGGCGCTCGCCTCGCCGTCGGCGGGGATGGACCGCGGCCGCCTCTCGAAGGTGCGCATCGCGACGCGCGTGCTCGTCGCCGACACGACCGAGGGGGCGGAGGCGCGCGTCGCCGTCGCCGCCGCGCCGGCGCCGGTGCGCGTGCGCCCGCCGATGAGCGACGCCGCCGACGGCGCCGCCCCCGTCATGGTCTCGCTCATGGCGCCCGCCCCCGAGCGCATGCCGCCCGGGCCGCGCGCCCGTCCCGTCCCGCCGGTGGCCGGGCTCCCGCTGCGCGACGCCGTCTACGCGCTGCATCGCGCGGGCTTCCGCGTTGCGATCGACTCCGCCGCGCCCGACGGCACCACTCCCGGCACCGGCGCCGTCGCGCCCGCCGGCTCGCTCGTCCGCCTGCACCGCGCCCCATGACCTTCGTCCCGATCACGCGGCTCCTCGACGCCCTCGCGGCCGCCGACCTCCTCGTCGAGGTGCGCGGGGCGGTCCCCGCCGCGATCACGGGCTTCACCGACGACAGCCGCGCCGTCGTCGCCGGCGGCTGCTTCGCGGCGGTGCGCGGCCACGCCGTCGACGGCCACCGCTTCGTCGCGCAGGCCGAGGCGGCCGGGGCGGGGTGCGTGATGGTCGCCGACCTGCACGCGGCCACCGGCCCGGCGATCATCGTCACCGACACGCGGCGCGCCGTCGCGGTCGCCGCGGCGGCGTGGTACGGGCGCCCCGCGCAGGCGCTGCACCTCGTCGGCGTCACCGGCACCAACGGCAAGACGACCTCCGTCGGCATGCTCCGCCACCTCCTCGACGGCGACGCCGCGCGCGCGGCGAGCATCGGCACGCTCGGCGTGCTCGTGGGGAGCGCCGGCGTCCCGCTCGAGGGAGGGCAAGGGCTCACGACGCCGGGGCCGGTGGAGCTGCAGCGGGTGCTGCGCGCGCTCGTCGACGCGGGGGTGCGCACCGTGGCGATGGAGGCGAGCTCGCACGCGCTCCACCAGTCGCGGCTCGAGGGGCTCGTGCTCGACGCCGCGCTCTTCACGAACTTCACCCGCGACCACCTCGACTACCACGGGACGATGGAGGCCTACTTCGCCGCGAAGGCGATGCTCCTCGACCTCGTCGCCCCCGACGGCGTGGTGGTCGTCAACGACGACGACCCGGCGTGGACGCACCTGCGCGACGTTCCGCAGCCGAAGTGGCGCTTCAGCGTGAAGGGGCGCGCGGTCGACGTGCGCGCTCGGGCGACGCGCTTCACGCCGCAGGGCTCGACGTTCACGCTCCTCGCGCCGCGCGTCGGCGACGACGAGGCCGACGTGACGCTCCCGCTGCTCGGCGACTTCCAGGTCGAGAACGCGGTCGGCGCGGCGTCGGTCGCGCTCGCGCTCGGGATGCCGCTGGCCGAGGTGGCGGCGAAGCTCGCGACGCTTGCGCAGGTTCCCGGGCGCCTCGAGCGGCTGAGCGCGGCGCCGGCGGTGCTGCGCGACTACGCGCACACGCCCGACGCGCTCGCCCGCGCGCTCGAGGCGGTGCGCCCATTCGCGCCGGGGAAGGTGATCGTCGTCTTCGGCGCCGGCGGCGACCGCGATCGCGGCAAGCGTCCGGAGATGGGCGCGGTGGCCGAGCGCCTCGCCGACTGGTGCATCGTCACGAGCGACAACCCGCGCACCGAGGATCCCGAGCGGATCCTCGACGACATCGTCGCCGGCATGCCGGGCGACAACCACGTGCGCCTCGAGGATCGGCGCGCGGCGATCGCGCGCGCGGTCGCGATGGCAGGGCCCGACGACCTCGTGCTGCTCGCGGGGAAGGGGCACGAGACCTACCAGATCCGCGGCACCGAGAAGCTCCACTTCGACGAGGCGGAGATCGTCGCCGAGCTCACCGGGGCGGCCGCATGAGCACGACGCGTCCCGGCGTGGCGAGCTCCATCCCGTTCGAGGTGACGGGGCGCGCCTTCTGGACCGCCGATCGCGTCGCCGCCGCGCTCGCCCCGGTCGCCGCCGGGCTCCTCCCCGGTGGGCCGCGCGAGTTCGCCGCGGTGCAGACCGACACGCGCACGATCGTCCCCGGCGCGCTCTTCGTCGCGCTCCGGGGCGAGCGCTTCGACGCGCACGACTTCCTGCGCACCGCGGTCGAGGCGGGGGCGATCGCGCTCGTCGTCGACGACCCGGCGCGCGCCGCGGGGCTCGGCGTGCCGGTCTACCCGGTGCGCGACACGCGCGCGGCCTACGGCGCGCTCGCGCACTTCCGCCGGCGTGCGTGGACGAAGCCGGTGATCGCCGTCGGCGGCTCGAACGGGAAGACGAGCACCAAGGAGCTCCTCGCCGCGATGCTCGGCGGCGCGTACCGCGTGCACGCGACCGCCGGGAACCTCAACAACGAGGTCGGCGTCCCGCTCACGCTCCTCACCTGCCCGGACGACGCCGACCTCGTCGTCGTCGAGGCGGGGACGAACGCGCCCGGCGAGATCGCGCGGCTGCGGCGCATCCTCGCCCCCGACGTCGCGGTGATCACGAGTATCGGCGAGGAGCACCTCGAGGGGCTCGGCGACCTGGCCGGCGTGCTGCGCGAGGAGCTCGACCTCGTCGACGGCGTCGAGGTGGTGGTGGCGCCGGCCGCACACCCCGAGGTGGCCGCGGGGGCGGCGGGGCGCTGCGGGCGCGTCGTGGTGGCGGGGCTCGACGCGGGCGACGTGCGACCGCTCCGCCACGCGCTCCACGACGACGGCACGGGCACGCTCGTCTTCGCGACCGACGACGGCGAGGCGGCGCTGCACGTCCCGCTCCGCGGCGCGCACAACCTGCGCAACGCGACGCTCGCCGTCGCGGTCGCGCGCGCGTACGGCGTGACGTGGGAGGGCATCGCCGCGGGGCTCGCGCGCATGCCGCAGCCGGCGATGCGCGCCGCGCTCCAGCCGCTCGGCCGCGCGCTGCTCGTCAACGACGCGTACAACGCCAACCCGCCGTCGGCGCGCGCGGCGCTCGACCTCCTGGAACAGGTGGGGCGCGGGCGCCCGCTGGCGGCGGTCCTCGGCACGATGCGCGAGCTCGGGGCCGCGACCGACGCGCAGCACGATGCGGTCCTCCGCGACGCGCTCGCGCGCCCGCTCGCCGTGGTCGCCGCCATCGGCGAGTTCGCCGCCGCCGCGCGCCGCGTCGCCCCCGGGGACGCGCGCCTCGTCCTCGCCGACGACGCCCCCGACGCCCTCCCCGCGCTCCTCGCGCGCCTCACGCCCGACGCCGCGATCCTCCTCAAGGGTTCGCGCGGCGCGAAGCTCGAGCGCCTCATCGACCCGCTCGCGGCCTGGGCCGCCGGCTGACGCCTCCCCCCCTCGACTCCCCGCCCACGTGCTCCACTGGCTCCTCGCGCCGCTCCAGCCCGGCTGGGACGACCTGCGCCTGCTCAACTACATCTCCTTCCGCGCCGTCGCCGCGGCGGTGACGGCGCTGCTCGTCGCCTTCGTCGTCGGGCCGCTCATCCTGGCGCGGCTGCGGCGGATGATGGTCCACCAGGTCGTGCGCGAGGGGACGCCGGACACGCACAAGGCCAAGGGGTCGACGCCGACGATGGGCGGGCTCATCATCCTCGCGGCGACGATCGTCCCCACGCTCCTCTGGGCGCGGCTCGACAACCGCTACGTCCTCCTCGCGCTCCTCGTCACGGCGTGGATGGGGGGCATCGGCTTCCTCGACGACTACCTCAAGCTCCGCCAGAAGCGCATGGGCGTGAAGAACGAGGGGCTCGTCGAGCGCTACAAGCTCGCCGGGCAGGTCGTCTGCGGCGTGGGGCTCGGCACCTGGCTCTGGCTCGACCCGATCAGCTCCCTGCCGGGGGCGAGCACCACGCTCCCGTTCTTCAAGTACTGGCTCGTCGTCCCCGCCACCGCCGCGCTGGCGTGGCTCTACGTGCCGTTCGTCACCGTCGTCCTCACGGGGGCGAGCAACGCGGTGAACCTCACCGACGGCCTCGACGGCCTCGCCGCGGGGCTCTGCGCGATCTCGGCCGTCACCTTCGCCATCTTCGCCTACGCGATGGGGCGTATCGACATGTCGGGCTACCTGCAGCTCTTCTACCTGCGCGGGGCGGGGGAGCTCGCCGTCTTCTGCGCGGCGATGTTCGGGGCGCTCATCGGCTTCCTCTGGTTCAACGCCTACCCGGCGCAGGTCTTCATGGGCGACACCGGCTCGCTCGCGCTCGGGGGCGCGATCGGCGCGGTGGCGATCCTCCTCAAGAGCGAGTTCCTGCTCGTCGTCGTCGGCGCGGTCTTCGTGGCGGAGGCGGTGAGCGTGATCGTGCAGCGCACGGTCTTCAAGTACCGGCGGCGGAAGCACGGGCTCGAGTACGCGCAGAAGCACCGCGTCTTCCTGCGTGCGCCCTTGCACCACCACTTCGAGCTCAAGGGGTGGCCCGAGACGCAGGTCGTCGTGCGCTTCTGGATCCTCGGCATCCTGAGCGCCTTCCTCGGCCTCTCGACGCTCAAGCTCCGCTGATGCCGCGCGCCCTCCTCGAGCGCCTCGGTCGCGCACCGGGCGAGGTCGCCGTCGTCGGGCTGGGGGCGAGCGGGCGCGCCGCGACCCAGCTCCTCCGCCGCGCCGAGTTCCCCGTCTACGCGAGCGACGCCGGCGACACCCCCGCGCTGCAGGCGACCGGCGCGCTCCTGCGCGACGTCGGCGCGACGGTGCAGCTGGGCGGCCACGACCTCGCGCGGCTCGCCGGCGCGGCGTGCGTCGTCGCGAGCCCGGGCGTCCCGCCGACGGCCCCCCCGCTCGCCGCCGCGATCGCCGCCGGCGTCCCCGTCGTCGGCGAGCTCGAGGTCGCGCTCGCGGCGATGCCGCGGCTGCGCTACGTCGCGATCACGGGCACCAACGGCAAGACGACGACGACCGCGCTCGTCGGCCACCTCCTGCGCGCCCTCGGCCACGACGCGGTCGACGCGGGGAACATCGGCACGCCGCTGGCCGAGTACGCGCTGCGTCCCCAGCCGCCGGCATGGGCGGCGCTCGAGACGTCGAGCTTCCAGCTCCACGACCTCCCGGGGATCGCGCCGACGGTGGGCGTGGTCACGAACCTCAGCCCCGACCACCTCGACCGCTATCCGTCGCTCGAGGCGTACTACGGCGACAAGGCGCGCCTCTTCCGCAACGCGACGTCCGCGAGCCGCTGGGTGCTCAACGGCGACCAGCGCGAGGTGCTCGAGCTCTGGCGCCTCATGCCCGACGACGTCGTGCCGCGCCCGACGGCGCTCGCGGGACGCGTGGCGACCTTCTCGCTCGCGGGCGACGGCGACGCGCGCTACGACGCCGCCACCGGGACGCTCGTGCTGGCGGGCGAGCCGCTCCTCCGCCGCGACGAGTTCCCTCTGGTCGGCGACCACAACGTCGCCAACGCGCTCACCGCGGCGCTCGCGGTCTGGGAGGCCGACGCCGCGCACCGCACCCCGGCCGCCCGCGCGACGATCGCCGCCGCGCTCCGCGGCTTCCACGCGCTGCAGCACCGGCTCGAGCCCGTGCCGACCACCGACGGCATCCTCTGGCTCAACGACAGCAAGGCGACCAACGTGAGCTCGACGCTGGTCGCGGTGCAGGGGATGACGCGCCCGTTCGTCCTCCTCCTCGGCGGGCGCCACAAGGGCGAGCCGTACACGGCCCTCGCCCGGCCGTTCGCCGCGCACGGGGTCGCGATCGTGGCCTACGGCGAGGCAGCGCCGCTCGTCGAGGCCGACCTCGGCGCGCTCGTGCGCGTCGAGCGCGTCGACGGGTCGTTCGCCGACGCCGTCGCGCGCGCCCGCGCGCTCGTGCCCCCCGGCGGCGCGGTGCTCCTGTCGCCCGCCTGCTCGAGCTACGACATGTTCCGCAATTACGAGGAGCGCGGCGCCGCCTTCCGCCGCCTCGCGCGCGGCGAGGCCGCGTGAGCCGTCCGCCGGACCCCCGCCGATGACGTCGATCCCCTTCGAGCTCCGCTCCACCCCCACGTCGCGCACCCCGGGCTCCGTCCCCGGCGTGCGCGAGCGCTGGCGCATGGGCGTCGAGGCGCGCGCGCTCGTCCTCGTCACCGCGGTGCTCCTCGCCGTCGGCCTCGCGACCGTCTTCAGCGCCTCGTTCATCGAGGCGCAGCAGAAGGGCTTCGGCGCGACCTACTACCTCTCGCGGCACGCCATCGCCGCGGCGGCGGGGATCGTCGGCTTCGCCATCCTCGCGAAGCTCGACGCCGAGCGCTTCCGCCCGCTCGCGTGGCCGATGATGTGGGCGTCGCTCGGCATGATGGCGCTCGTCCTCCTCGCCGGGAAGATCAACGGGTCGCAGCGCTTCGCTTTCGGCCGGTCGTTCCAGCCGTCGGAGTTCGTCAAGTTCGCCGTCGTCTGCTGGACCGCGATGATGATCGTGCGCAAGGGCGAGCGGCTCCGTCGCTTCGCCAAAGGCGTCATCCCGATCATGCTCGTCAACGGGCTCCTCGCCCTCCTCGCCTTCAAGCAGCCCGACGTCTCGGTCGCGCTCTTCTACCTCGCGCTCGCGGGGACGCTGCTGTTCATGGCGGGCGCGCGCATCGGCCACTTCCTCGTGCTCGGCGCGCTCGTCCTCCCGCTTGCCTGGCAGAAGCTCGACGGCTACGTCGTCGCGCGCCTCTGCGACTTCGCGCCGGGGACCTTCTCCTTCGTCTGCGTCACCACCCCCGAGGAGGCGCAGCGCAAGGCGGACATCGGGCTGCAGCAGTACGAGTCGCTCGTCGCCCTCGGCTCCGGCGGGCTGACGGGCGTCGGCTACGCGGAGGGGCGCACCCAGTCGGGGTTCCTGCCGCACCAGATCTCCGACTTCATCGCGAGCAACATCGGCGAGGAGTGGGGCTTCCTCGGCCTCGCCGTCGTCACGCTCCTCTACGCGGCCTACGGCTGGCTCGGCTTCCGCATCGCGCGCGACGCGCGGTCGCAGTTCCTGCAGCTCGTCGCGGTCGGGTGCACGCTCACCACCGTGACGACGGCGTTCGTCCACCTCGCCGTCGTGACGGGGCTCTTCCCCAACACCGGGCTGACGCTCCCGTTCATCTCGCACGGCGGGTCGAACATGCTCCTCTCGCTCGCGATGACGGGCGTCCTCGTGAACATCGGCAGCGCGCGCGAGCGCGTCGCCGCCGATCCGCTCCCCCGCTGATGGCGACCCCGGCGCGACGCGGCGCCATCTGGTTCGGCGGCGGCGGGACCGGCGGGCACCTCTACCCGGCGATCGCCGTCGCCGAGGCGATCGGGCGCGCGCGCCCCGGCCTGGGCGTGCACTTCGTCGGCGCACGGCGCGGCGTGGAGGCGCGCGTCCTCCCGAGCTCGAGCTGGCCGCACGAGCTGCTCGACCTGCAGCCGATCGACCGCGCCCGCCCGTGGGCCAACACGCGCGTCCTCAAGGGGCTCGTCGCCGGCGTCCGCCGCCTCGACGCCCTCGATCGCGAGAAGCCCGCACTCGCCGTGCTCGGCACCGGCGGCTACGCCGCGGGGGCGGTGCTCGCGTGGGCGGTGCTGCGTCGCCGGCCGCTCTTCCTCTGGGAGGGCAACGCCACCGCCGGCCTCACCGTGAAGCTCTTCGCGCGCTTCGCGCGGGCCGTCTACCTCGGCTTCCCCGAGGCGCGCGCCTCGCTCCCCGGCGCCGCGCGCGATCGCGTCGTCGTCTCCGGCAACCCGATCACGCCGCCGCCCAAGAACCGCGCGTCGCGCGACTTCGCGCGCGAGGCGTGGCGCTTCCCGCGCGAGGTCGAGCGCGTCGTCCTCGTCTTCGGCGGGAGCCAGGGGGCGCGCGCGATCAACGATGCGATCGCCGGCTGGCTCCCGACCGCCCTCCCGCGCACCGCCGGGGCCATCTGGATCACCGGCCCCTCGGAGCACGAGCGCCACGCGCACCTCGCGAGCGACCGGATCAAGGTCGTCGCCTACCAGCAGCCGATGGCCGACGCCTACGCCGCCGCCGACCTCGCGATCGCGCGCGCCGGCGCGATGTCGACCTCGGAGCTCTGCGCGTGGGGGATCCCGATGGTCCTCGTCCCGCTCCCCACCAGCGCGGGCGATCACCAGCGCGTCAACGCGCGCGCCCTCGCCGCCGCCGGCGCCGCGCGGCTGGTCGAGCAGGCGACGCTCGCGCCCGCCACGCTCGCCGAGGTCGTGTCACCGCTGCTCGCCGATCCCGCCACGCTCGACGGCATGGCCGTGCGCGCCCGCGCCCGCGCGCGCATCGACGCCGCCGACGTCATGGCCGACTCCATCCTCGCCACCATCGCCGCCTGACGATGCCGGTCACGCTCGAGACCAGCGCCCGCATGCGCGCCGACGCGCTCCGCCTCTTCGTCGACGGCGCCGACGCGCGCCCCGTCCACTTCGTCGGCGTCGCCGGGGCCGGGATGAGCGCGCTCGCCGAACTCTTCGTGCGACGCGGACTGCGCGTGACCGGGAGCGACATGAGCCCCGCCGGCAACGCCGATCTCGAGGCGCTCGGCGTCGTCGTGCACCGCGGGCACGATGCGGCCTTCGTCGATGGCGCGCGCGCCGTCGTCGCCTCGAGCGCGATCGCCGCGGACCATCCCGAGCTCGCACGCGCCGCCGCCCTCGGCCTCCCCGTGATCCGTCGCGCCGAGGCGCTCGGCGCCGCCGTCGACGGCCTCGCGGTCGTCGGCGTCGCCGGGACGCACGGCAAGACGACGACGACCGTCATGACCACCGAGGCGCTCGCGGCGGCGGGGCGCGCGCCCACGGGGATCGTCGGCGGGCGCGTGCAGGCGTGGGGGGGCAACCTCAAGTGGGGCGGGGGCGAGGTCGTCGTCGTCGAGGCCGACGAGTACGATCGCTCGTTCCTCGCGCTCCATCCGACGGTGGCGACGATCACCAACGTCGAGGCCGACCACCTCGACATCTACGCCGACCTCGCCGACATCGAGGCGACCTTCGCCGAGTACGCGTCGCGCGCGGCGCACGTCGTGAAGTGCATGGACGACGCGGGCGCCGCGCGCGTCCCGGTCGCCGCGGGGGCGAACGTCGTCGGCTACGGCCTGCGTGCCGGCGACGGCACGCGCCTCATCGGCACCCCGGACGGCGACGCGATGCATGTCGCCTTCGACGGTGCGGCGCTCGGCACGCTCCGGCTGCGCGTCCCCGGCGACCACAACAAGCGCAATGCCCTCGCCGCGCTCGGCGCCGGCCTCGCCCTCGGCGCGACCTTCGACGCGCTCGCCCCCGGCCTCGCGGCCTTCGGCGGCGTCGAGCGCCGCTTCGAGCGGAAGGGCGAGGCCGCCGGCGTCCTCGTGATCGACGACTACGCGCACCACCCGACCGAGCTCGTGGCCACGCTCGAGGCGGCGCGCGCCGCCTTCCCCGGGCGCCGCATCGTCGCGGCGTTCCAGCCGCATCTCTACTCGCGCACGCGCGACTTCGCGACCGAGTTCGGCGAGGCGCTGGCCCGCGCCGACGTCGCCTTCCTCTGCGACATCTACCGGGCGCGCGAGGCGCCGATCCCGGGCGTCACGTCCGCGCTCGTCGCCGATGCGGCGGCGCGCGCGGGCCGCGGCCCTGCCTGGACCGGCCCCCGCGCCGAGGTGAGCGACGCGCTCGCGTCCGCGGTGCGCGAGGGCGACGTCGTGCTGACGCTCGGCGCCGGCGACATCACCGGCGCGGGCCCCGAGCTCCTCGCGCGCCTCGGGGCGGGGGCGGGGCGATGACCGCCGCGCGCCTCGAGACCTCGGCCGCCGCCCCGCGCGCGAAGGGGAGCGCGGCCACCGCGGCCCCGTCGCCGTCGGCGCGTCGTGTCGCGCTCGTCGCGGCGATCGTCGCGGCCGTGGTGGCGGCGGCCGCCATCGGTGCGCCGGTGGCGTTCCGGCGGATGGACTACTTCCACGTCCAGCGCGTCGAGCTGCACGGGGCGCGCTACCTGCAGCCGGCCGAGGTCACCGCGGCGCTCGGCGCCGACACCGCGGCGACCGTCTTCGACGACCTCGCCGCGCTCGAGGCGCGCGTCGCCCGGCTCCCGCTCGTCGCCGGGGCGGAGATCACGCGGACGCTCCCGGGGACGCTCGTCGTGCGCATCGCCGAGCGGACGCCGGTCGCGCTGGTGGCGGCGGGGACGGGGCTGCGCGCGGTCGACACGACGGGCGCCATCCTCCCGATCGATCCGGCGCTGACCCCCGTCGATGCCCCGGTGCTCCACGCCGCGGTCGGGGCGAGGGACGCCGGCGCCGACCGCCGCCTCCTCGCCTTCCTCGGCCAGCTCCGGGCGAAGGATCCGGCCCTCTTCGACCGGATCGAGAGCGCGCAGCGCGTCGCGGCCGACGAGTGGCAGCTCCGCACCACGGCCGGCACCCGCGTGCGCGTGATGCCCGAGGTGACGGTCGGGCGCCTCGCGACCATCTTTCCCGTCGAGCAGGACCTCACGTCGCGGCGGCTGCACGCCGTGGAGCTCGACCTGCGCTACCGCAACCTCGTCATCGCCCGCCTCCCATGAGCGCCGATCGCCTCGTGGCCGCCCTCGACATCGGGGCCGCCTGGACCACCGCGCTGATCGCCGAGGTGACCGGTGACCTGCCGCGCCACCCGCAGCTCCGCGTGCTCGGGGTCGGCAAGGCCCGCACGAGCGGCTTCAAGCGCGGGGTGGTGAGCGACATCGAGGAGACGACGCGCACGGCGACCCGCGCGCTCGACGACGCGGCCCGGATGGCCGGCGTCCGCGTCGACGCGCTCTACGTCGGGATCGCCGGCGAGCACGTCAACACGATGACGAGCCAGGGGATGGTGGCGGTCGCGGGGAGCGAGATCACCCGCGCGGACATCGAGCGGGCGAACGAGGTGGCGCGGGCGCAGGCGATCCCGAAGGACCGCGAGCTGCTGCACGCGATCCCGCAGGAGTACTCGGTCGACCGGCACCACGGGGTGCGCGACCCGATCGGCATGGTCGGGACCCGGCTCGAGACCGAGATGTACCTCGTGACGGTCGGCTCGGCGCCGGCGACCAACCTCCGGCGGGTGATCGAGAAGGCGGGGTTCCGCACGGCCGAGCTCGTGCTGAGCCCCCTCGCCAGCGCGCTCGCGACGCTCACGGAGGACGAGAAGGAGCTGGGGGCCGCGCTCGTCGAGATGGGGGCGGGGACGACCGACGTGGCCGTCTTCCTCGAGGGGAAGATCCGGCACGTGGCGACGCTCCCGATCGGCGGGAACCTCGTCACCTCCGACATCGTCCACGGCCTCGGGGTGACGCCGGCCGACGCCGAGCGGCTCAAGGAGCAGTACGGCTGCGCCTACGAGCCGATGGTCGAGCCGGGGCAGTTCATCGCGCTGCCGAGCACCGTCACGCAGGGCGACCGGCAGATCCCGTACGAGCTGCTGGCGCACATCATCCACCAGCGGACGGACGAGATCTTCGACCTCGTGCAGCGGGAGCTGGAGCGGACCGGCTTCGCGGGCCACCTCGGGAGCGGGGTGGTGGTGACGGGTGGGGCGAGCGTGACGCCGGGGATCGCCGAGCTGGCGGCCGACGTCTTCGGGCTGAGCGTGCGGATCGGGGCGCCGTCGGGACTCGACGGGCTGGTCGAGGCGGTCGGGTCGCCCAAGTACGCGACGGTCGTCGGCCTGGCGCAGTACGGTGCCCATCGGCTGGCGCTGAGCATGGCGACCACGCCCGCGCCGAAGAAGTCGGCGCTCGCCGGGGCGGGGGTGGACGGGCTCGTGGGGAAGGTGAAGACCTGGTTGCAGGACTTCTTCTGAGACCGACGACACCGCCCCGAGGGGTGCGTCGGAGACGGTAGTTGCGAGGGGGCGTCCGGTGACGGGCGCCCCCTCTTCGTCATGCGGGCACGCGGATCAGGGTGGCCCACGGGGGACGCGGCGGGCGACCGCGGTCGCGGTGGCGAGACCGTGTCTCACCGCAGAGGCACGGAGGTCGAACGGCACCCCTCCGCGCCTTCGCGGTGAAGACGGTCGCCGACCTCGTGCGGCGCTTGCCGCAGGCGGGCCACACCGCCGGCCGTCGTACTACGTGAATGCGAGCCAGCACGTAATCCACAGGCGGACCGGCCTCGACGATGCTTTTTGCGCATGAGGCACAACGCGTGATTCAAAGCAAGTCCGCCATTCTCAGTACTGTGAATCCGGGCAAGTCGTCAGCGTTTTCCACAGCTTTCCACATCGCTCGACCTCGCCCCGAAGTCGTTCCACGGGAACCACTTCTGGCGGACGAGTTGCCGGACGGCCGTCCGCGAGCCAGCTTCGGGACAGCCACGTACGCGCACGGTCGAGGTCCACTTGTGGCGCCCGCTGCACAGGCTCGCTATGTTTGCCCGGCGCCGCGGCACCCTCGGTCGTGACTCGAGGCCAGCCCCGCACCCGGCGGTCCACCACCCCCCGCCGGCGCCCGATCTCCCCCGCGTCATATCGGAGCGCAGCGTCGCATGTCCGCGATGATCTTCGAGTTCGAGCAGAAGGCCGATGCCGCCGTCATCAAGGTCGTCGGCGTCGGCGGCGGTGGCGGCAACGCCGTCAACCGCATGATCGACGAGCACATGGCGGGGGTCGAGTTCCTCTCGATCAACACCGACGCCCAGGCGCTCACGCACTCCAAGGCCGACGTCAAGATCCAGATCGGGAAGAAGCTCACCGGCGGCCTCGGCGCCGGCGCCCGCCCCGAGATCGGCCGCCAGTCGATCGAGGAGAACCGCGACGAGGTGGCCCGCGCCCTCAAGGGTGCCAACCTCGTCTTCGTCACCTGCGGCATGGGCGGCGGCACCGGCACCGGGGCCGCACCCGTTGTCGCCGAGCTGGCCCGCGAGGCCGGCGCCCTCACCGTCGGCGTCGTCACCAAGCCCTTCCTCTTCGAGGGCAAGAAGCGGCTCCGGCAGGCCGAGCTCGGCATCTCCGAGCTCCGCAAGTACGTCGACACCATGATCGTCGTCCCCAACGAGCGGCTCCTCGCCGTCGTGGGGAAGGGCATGCCCTTCCAGGAGGCGCTCAAGAAGGCCGACGAGGTCCTCCTGCAGGCCACCGCGGGCATCTCGGGGCTCATCCACAACTCCGGGCTCATCAACGTCGACTTCGCCGACGTCCGCACCGTCATGCAGGACGGCGGCTCGGCCCTCATGGGCTCCGGCATCGGCCGCGGCGAGAACCGCGCGATCGAGGCCGCCCAGCAGGCGATCGCCTCGCCCCTCCTCGATAACGTCCAGATCGCCGGCGCCCGCGGCGTCCTCCTCAACGTCACCGGCGGCCCCGACCTCCAGCTGGGCGAGGTCACGCAGATCGCCGAGCTGGTGCAGCAGACGGTCGGCGACGAGGCCGAGATCATCTTCGGCGCCGACGCGTCGAACCCGGCCATGGAGGGCGAGGTGCGCGTCACCCTCATCGCTACCGGCTTCGACAAGGCGATGGGGCAGGTCGCCCCGCCCGTCCACGCGCAGCCGATGCGCCCGGAGCCCTACCAGCCGGCCGCGCGCCCGGGCCTGGTCGTTCCGCCGCGCAGCGACAAGGTGGTCCGCACCGCGGGCGAGGGGGCGCAGGTCCGCCCGCTCCAGCCGCGGACCCCGCGCCCGGCCGACGACGACCTCGAGATCCCGACGTTCATCCGGCGCCAGATGGATTGAGCCCGGCCGCGTTTCGGGCGATCATGCGCGGATGACCGAGGCCCGGCTCCGCGCCGCCGTCGCCGCGACGGCCGGACTGCTCGCGCTCGGGGCGCTGTGGTGGCTGCCACGGCGCCCCGCGCCGCGCCCGCGGCTTCCCGCCGACCCCGGACTCCCCGCACCCCCGGTCGCGCGCGGCGACACGATCCGGCGCGGCGAGGGAACCCGGGCCGCCCTCCGCCGGCTCGGCCTCCCCGACGACGACGCCCGCCTCGTCGCCGATGCGGCCGGGCTCCCCGGCACCGCCCGGCGCGACCTCGCCGTCCTCCTCCGCGCCGACTCCGCCGGCTCCGCGGTCACCGACCTCGAGCTCCACGTGGCCGACGACCGCGTGGTCCGCGTCCGCCGCACCGGCGGCGGGGGGTGGGACGCGACGCAGCGGCGGCTCACGTGGACCGTCGACACCGTGGTCGTCCGCGCCCCGTTCCGGGGCACCCTCGTCCGCAGCTTCCGCGACGCCGCCACCGCGTTCCCCGTCCACCTCCGGAGCGAGGTCGCCTACCGCGTCGCCGACGCGTACCAGTACCGGCTCGACGTCGCCCGCGACCTCGGTCCGGCCGACTCGGTGGTCGTCGTCGTGGAGCGCCGACGCACCGCGCTCGGCACCGTCCGGCTCGGCGACCTCCTCGCCGCCGCCGTCCTCGACGAGGGGGCCTGGCTCGACGCGACCCGCCACGTCGACGCCCGCGGCCGGGACGACTGGTTCGACCGCGACGGCCGCCCCCTCCGCACGGCCTACCTGCAGGCCCCGCTCGACGTCGCCCGCGTCTCGTCGCGCTTCGGCCGTCGCCTGCACCCCGTCCTCGGCGTCTGGCACGATCACGCCGGCACCGATTACGCCGCCCCGCACGGCACCGCGGTCCGGGCCGTTGGCGACGGCGTGGTCACCACCGCCGGCCGAGTGGGCGCCTACGGCAACCTCGTCGAGCTCCGTCACCTCGACGGCGTCGTGACCCGCTACGGCCACCTCTCCCGCTTCGCCCGCGGCCTGCGCGTCGGACAGGTGATCCAGCGTGGCGACGTGATCGCGTATGTCGGCTCCACGGGACGATCTACGGCCCCTCACCTCCACTTCGAGGTGAAGGTGCGCGGCCTCCTGCGCGAGCCCGCGCGCGCGCTGCGGGCCGCCGCCGGCGCCCCGCTCGCCGGTCGCGAGCTCGAGCGGTTCCGCGGCGACCGCGCCCTCCTCTTCGCCCGCATCGGGATCCCCGCGCTCCTCCCGGACGCGGCGCTCGCGCAGGGCACGCGCGCCGCCCCGTCGTCGCTCGTGCCCGATTCCGCCGCCGCGCGTTCCGTGCTCGCGCCCGTCGCCCCGGTCCCCGCGCCCTCAGCGGCCCGCGCGCGACGGGCCCGATGAGCCCGCTCGTGGCCGCCACCCTCGCGATCGTGGCGGCGCTCGTGGCCGTCGCGCTCGCCTACGGGCGCGACGCGCTGCGCGGCGGCGCGATCGTCCCGGCCGCGCTCCGAGCCGGGGCGATCGCGCTCCTCGTCTACGCCGCCGCCGACGGCCCCGTGGGTGCGCCGGCCACGCCGGGCATGCTCGTCGCCATCGACGGCTCCGCCTCCGCCGCCGACGTCGACCCGGCGGGATGGAGCCGCCGACGCGACTCGCTCGGCGCGGAGCCCGGCACCGAGGCAGTGGTCGTCTTCGGCGGCGACACCCTGCTCGACGCCGGCGAGGCGCCCGATCGGCCGGGGCTCGCCACGTCGCGCATCGCCCCCCTCGTGCGCAGGGCGACCGAACTCGGGCGGCCGTTCACCGCGTGGACCGATCGCGAGATCGACGACCCCGAGGCGCTGGCCGACGCGCCGCCGGGGTCGCGGATCGTCGACCTCGGTGCACGCCGCGCCGACGACCTCGCCATCGTCGACCTCGAGGCCCCGGTCGCCGTCGCGCCGGGCGACACGATGCGTCTCGCCATCGTGATCGGCGTGCGGGGCTCGGCTGCGGCGCGTACCGTGCGCATCCGGCTCGACGACCGCGTCGTGGCGGAGCGCCCCGTTCCTGCGCTCGCCACCGATGGCGAGAGCCGCATCGTGGCGGACGTCGTCGTACCGGCCGGTCCCCCAGTCGCGCTCCTCCGGGCCGAACTCGTCGGCGGGAGCGATGCGCGGCCGGCCGACGACTCCGTCGGCGTCGTCGTCGCCCGCGACGACGCGCCGCGCGTCGTGCTCGCCTCGACCGCCCCGGACGGCGACGCACGCGACCTCGCCGCGGCGCTCCGCGAGTCGGCCGGCGCCCCCGTGCGCGCCTTCTACCGCCTCGCGCCGGGACGCTGGGTGCGCGACGGGGCGCTGGCACCGGTCGGCGAGGACGAGGTCCGACGCGCCCTGCGCGGTGCCTCGCTCGCCGTCCTCCACGGCGACACGGCGTGGGCCGGCGCACCCGCGACGCTCGCCGCGCGCGCGCTTCTCCTCGTCGTCCCGCCCGTCGACGTCGCGCCGCGCGAGGGCTACGTCGGCCGTCCACTGCCGTCGCCGTTGCAGCCGGCCCTCGCCGCACTCGCCACCGAGTCGCTCCCCCCGCTTCTCGTCGGCGCCGTCGCCCCGCGCGGAACCACGGTCGCCCTCACCGCGGCGCCCACCCCCGCCGACCGGCGCGGCACCCCCGTGCTCGTCGTCGACGAGGGACGGACGCGGCGCGTCGTGCTGGCGGCGGGCGGGTGGGCGCGCTGGCGACGCCGCGGGGGGGCGTCGGCCGCCGCCGCGCAGGCGCTCCTCGGCGCGCCGCTCGACTGGCTCGCCGCCGCCCGAGGCGGGGCGGCCCGTCCGACGCTCCCGGCCGGTGTGATCCGCGCGGGCGTGCCGATCCCGGTCACGCGCGGCACCGCCGACACCGCGACGCTCGACCTCGTGCGCGACGGCGACCGGCGCGCCGTGCGCGTGGCGCTCCGCTTCGACGCCGGCCGGGCGACCGCGGCCGCCCCACCGCTCGACCCGGGCACCTGGCGGGGCCGCCTCGGCGGTGCGCCGGTGACGCTCGTCGTGAACGCCGCGCGCGAGCTCCTCCCGCGTCGTCCCACCGTCGCCGCGGGCCCGATCGGAGGCCCGGCGATGCCGCTCCGTCGCGGTGCACGCGCCGCGGGGGCGTTCTACCTTGCGGCGGCGCTGGCGCTTGCGGCGGAGTGGTTCCTCCGTCGCCGCGCCGGGTTGCGCTGACGCCCGCGCGACGCGCGCTCCTCATCTTCGCCCTCCGCCGCCTCGCCTCGCGCGCGAGGTGCGCTTCCCGCTGCCGCATGCCCCGTCTCTTCCGTCGCGACGACGACCTCCCGAAGAAGTCCTTCTGGCAGAAGGTCAAGTCGCTCGTCACCACCGACTGGCGCGTCGCCCTCAAGGGGGGCGTCGACCAGGGGTCGCTCGAGAAGCTCGAGGAGCTCCTCCTCGAGTCCGACTTCGGCGTCCCCGTCACCCTGCGCCTCACGGCCGCCGTCGAGGAGCGGGCGCGCCGGGGCAAGGTCCGCACCCAGGACGAGTTCATCGGCGCGCTGCAGGAGGAGATCTCCGCCGCGCTCGCCGCGGGCAACAGCGCCGCGACGCTGCGCTTCGCCGAGTCGGGACCGACGGTGATCCTCGTCCTCGGCGTGAACGGGGCGGGGAAGACCACCTTCATCGGCAAGCTCGCCACGAAGCTCAAGGGCGAGGGGCGGAGCGTCCTCGTCGCCGCCGGCGACACCTTCCGCGCCGGCGCCATCGAGCAGCTCAAGGTGTGGGCGCAGCGGGCGGGCGTCGACTTCGTGGGCGCCTCGCCGGGCGCCGATCCCGCCTCGGTCGCCTTCGGTGCGATCGACGCGGCGATCACGCGCGGGATCGACGTCGCGATCGTCGACACCGCGGGGCGCCTCCACACCTCCGACGCGCTCATGGACGAGCTGCGCAAGGTGGCGCGCATCATCGACCGGAAGCTCCCCGGCGCACCGCACGAGGCGCTGCTCGTGCTCGACGGGACGATCGGCCAGAACGCGGTGAACCAGGCGAAGACCTTCGCCGCCGCGGTCCCCGTGACGGGGCTCGTCGTCACGAAGCTCGACGGCACCGCGAAGGGGGGCGTCGTCGTCGCGGTGCACGAGGCGCTCGACGTGCCCGTGAAGTTCCTCGGCGTCGGCGAGGGGGCGGGCGACCTCCTCGTCTTCGACGCGAAGCAGTACGCCGAGGAGCTGTTCGCGGCGTGACGCCGGCGGGGCGCGGCGCGGCGGAGGCGCGGCGGGACCCGGCGCCCCTCAAGCTCGACACGCCCGTCACCTACGTGAAGGGGGTCGGGCCGCGTCGCGCCGAACTGCTCGCGAAGCTCGGCATCACCACCGCGGGCGACCTGCTGTACCACGTCCCGCGGCGCTACGAGGACGCGACCACGGTCCTCGCCATCGCCAGGGCCGTCCCGGGCACGACCGCCACGGTGCTCGGGCGCGTCGTGAGCAAGGGCGTGATCCCGACGCGCCGCGGGCTGCGCATCTTCCAGGCGGTGCTGCAGGACGCGACCGGGCTGATCGAGTGCTCGTGGCCAGGGCAGCCGTATCTCGACCGCACGATCGACGTCGGCGACGTGCTCCTCGCGAGCGGTCCGGTGCGCTTCTTCCACGGGCGCCAGCTCCAGCCGCGCGAGTACGTGAACCTCGGGGCGGAGGACAGCGGGAGCGCGCAGGGGCGCGTGCTCGCGGTCTACCCGGCGACCGAGGGGCTCCCGCAGCGAGCGCTCCGCACGATCGTCGAGGCGCAACTCGACGCGCTCCTCCCGCAGGTCACCGAGACGCTCCCCGACTGGGTCGTCCGCGAGGCCGGCGTCCCCGCGCTGCCGGAGGCGCTGGCGCTCGTGCACCGCCCGCCGAGCGTGGCCGAGGCCGAGCGAGGCCGCCGACGCCTCGCCTTCGAGGAGCTGTTCGCGGTGCAGCTGCTCCACCGCCGCGCGAACATGCTCGCGCGGGGCGAGCGGCAGGGAATCGCCTTCGCGAACCGCCGCGACCTGACGACGAAGCTCAAGCAGGCGCTCCCCTTCGACCTCACCGGCGCGCAGGTGCGCGTGCTGCGCGAGATCGTCGCCGACATGACGAGCCCGCGCCGCATGCACCGGCTGCTGCAGGGCGACGTCGGCGCCGGCAAGACGATCGTGGCGCTCTTCGCGGCGCTCGTCGCGCTCGAGAACGGCTACCAGGCCGCGCTCATGGCGCCGACCGAGCTGCTGGCCGAGCAGCACCACCGCACCTTCACGCGGCTCCTGGCGCCGCTCGGCCTCGTCCCCGAGCTGCTCACGGGGCGTCTCGGGACGCGCGCACGCCGGCACGTCGCGACGCGCCTCGCGAGCCACGAGCCGCTCCTCGTCGTCGGGACGCACGCGCTGGTGCAGGACGCGACGCACTTCGGGAAGCTCGGCCTCGTCGTCGTCGACGAGCAGCACCGCTTCGGCGTCGAGCAGCGCAAGCAGATCGCCGAGAAGGGGGGCGACCCCGACGTCCTCCTCATGAGCGCGACGCCGATCCCGCGCTCGCTGGCGCTGACGATGTACGGCGATCTCGACGTGTCGATCCTCGACGAGAAGCCGCCGGGGCGCGTCCCGGTGACGAGCGTGCGCCGTCCCGAGGCGGGGCGCGCCCGCGTGATGGACTTCCTGCGCCAGCAGCTCGACGCGGGGCGGCAGGCGTACGTCGTCTATCCCGTGGTCGAGGAGAGCGAGAAGCACGACCTGCGCGCCGCCACCGAGATGCACGAGGAGCTGGCGCACGGCGCGCTCGCGGGGCGGCGCGTGGCGCTGCTGCACGGGAAGCTCAAGGGCGACGAGAAGGACCGGGTGATGCGCGCCTTCCTCGCGCGCGAGCTCGACGTCCTCGTCGCGACGACGGTGATCGAGGTGGGGATCGACGTCCCGAACGCGACGGTGATGGTCATCGAGCACCCGGAGCGCTTCGGCCTCTCGCAGCTCCACCAGCTCCGCGGGCGCGTGGGGCGGGGCGGGGGCGAGAGCTTCTGCATCCTCCTCGGCGACGTGAGCCCGGACTCGGCCGAGCGGCTCGACATCTTCGTCGGCACCGAGGACGGCTTCGCGATCGCGCGCGCCGACCTCGAGATGCGGGGCATGGGCGACCTGTTCGGCGAGCGCCAGCACGGCGAGGGGGGCTTCCGCATCGCGAACCTCGTGCGCGACGAGGGGCTGGTCCCGGTGGCGCAGGCCTGCGCGCAGCGCGTCATCGACGCGGACCCCGAGCTCAGGCGCCCCGAGCACGCGGCGCTGCGCGCGCTCCTCGGGGCGCGGTACGCGCGCGCGATCGAGCTGTTCCGCGTCGGCTGAGCGCCGGGGCGCTCAGGGGCTGCGGAGCCGGCGCGTGAGGCGCTGCAGCTCGGCCGAGAGCCGCGCCAGCGAGTCGCGGGCGACGCGCAGCTCCTCGGCGCGCTCGCTGGCCTGCTGGGTGGCGGCGGCGCGGCGGCGCAGCTCGAGACGACGCAGCGAGTCGGTGGCCGCGAGGCCGCGGCGGAGCAGCAGCCCCTCGGCCCGCACGTCGCGCATCGCGCTGTCGGCCACGATCGAGTCGAGCAGCGCGAGCGCCCCGGCCATGTCGCCGCCGGTGCTGCGCGGCTCCAGCTTGAGCAGCACGCGCCAGAGCTGCGCCCGGGCGAGGAGGCCGCCGGGCGGCGCCGAGCGCACGTAGGCGACGAGCACGGAATCGGCGGCGGCGAACCGCGACTCGGAGAGGAGCGACTCCACCTGCGTCCACGAACGCGCCCAGCGCGCGGCGGCGGTCGGGGGCGTGGGCACGGCGGGCCCCGCGACCACCGGGGCCGGGGCGGGGCGGGGCGGGCGGCATGCGCCGGCGAGGAGCGCGGCGGCGACGGCGAGGCACCACGGCGTGCGGGACGTCATCACGAGGACAAGCTAGCGTTGCCCACCCCCGCCACCGGAGGGGCCGCCGCGGCGAGCCGCCGTTCGACGGTGGCCCGCACCGGCACGCGCAGGGTGAAGGTGGACCCGACCCCGACCTCGCTCGTCACGTGCACCGAGCCCCCGTGCGCCTCGACGATCCCGCGGACGATCGCCAGCCCGAGCCCCGTGCCGGCGACCGCGGTCGCCTCTTGGTTCCCCGCCTGGAAGAACTTGCGGAAGACGTGCGGGAGCTCGCTCGCGGGGATCCCCACGCCGGTGTCGCGCACCTCGATGCGGATCGCCCCCGGCTCGTCGGCGACGCGCACCGCCACGACGCCGCCGCGCGGCGTGAACTTGCAGGCGTTCGTGACCAGGTTCCCGACCGCCTCCATCATCCGCTGCCCGTCCCACCACGCCTCCAGCGCCACCTCCTCGGCGACGCTGACGTCGAAGTTGAGGCCGCGCTGGTGGGCGAGGACGACGAAGCTCGTGTGCACCTCGGCGAAGAAGTCGCGCACCTCGACCGGCGAGATCGCGAGCGCCGCGCCGCCGGCGTCGTAGCGCGAGACGTCGAGGAGCTGGCGCACGAGGCGGTTGAGGGCGTGGCTCTGCCGCTCGATGGTGTGCAGCGCCTCGCGCTGGCGGTCGGAGAGCGGGCCGTACACGCCCTCGTCGAGCAGCGTCACGTAGCCCTGGATGACGTTGAGCGGCGTCTTGAGCTCGTGCGACGCCATGCTCACGAACTCCATCTTGAGCCGATCGAGCTCGCTCAGCTTGGTCGCCATCGCCGCGTAGCTCTGGGCGAGCCGCCCGAACTCGTCGCCGCGCCCCGCGGCGACGGTGAGCTGGTGGTCGAAGTGCCCCGCGGCGACGCGCTCCATGCCGTGTTCGAGGTCGTCGACCGGGCGGGCGATGCTGCGCACGATCCACCACGCGACGATCGAGCCGAAGAGGACCGCGACGGCGAGCCCGGTGACGAGCGTCCGGCGCGCGACGTCGACCTCGTCGCGCGCCTTGCGCACGCGGTCGCTCGTCTGGAGGCGGAGCGTCGCCTCGGCCTCGCCGACGGCCGTGACGAGCCGGGCGAGGGCGGGGCGGACGCCGGTCTCCGAGATGGCGTCGATGCGCTCGACGTCGCGCGCGCCCAGGGCCTGCACGGCACGCGCGACGAACAGCTCGACGTCGGCGGCGGCGGTGTCGATCCCCGCGGCGCAGTCGGTGCCGCAGAGGACGTGCAGCGAGTCGGCGAGGCGGCGGAGCTGGCGTGCGCCGCCGGTGACGGTGGGGACGCCCGTCGAGTCGCGGAGCCCGACGAGCTGGTCGTCGCCGCGCCGCACCTGATCGATCGCCGCCCGGAGGCGGCCGAGGACGAGCGAGGCGCGGAAGTCGCGCGCCTGCAGCGCCTCGACGTCGGCGAAGACGCGCGCCAGCGAGCCGCGGGCGACGAGGAGCGGCGTGGTGAGGATCAGCCCGAGCACGCCGAGCGACAGCACGAGGCGCACGCGCAGCGGGAGCCCGCGCCCCGGGCGGGGCGCGAGGGTCGGGGACGCGGCGGTGGGCGACGGCGGCACGGCCTGTGTGGAGGGCGCAGGTCTAGGCGCCGCAACGCGTTGACGCGCGTTCCGGGCCCGGGTACGTTGCCGCAAACTTACCGGCAGAGACGCGGGGTACAATGACGGGACGGATCGAGCGCATCGCCACGCTGGCCGGCGCGGCCGGCGAGGTGGTGACGGTGCGTGGCTGGGTGCAGCACGTGCGCACGCAGGGCAAGGTCGGCTTCCTCGTGCTCCGGGACGGGACCGGGGTGCTGCAGAGCGTCTTCGTCAAGAGCCAGCTCCCGGCCGGGACGTGGGAGGCGTTCACTTCGCTCACGCAGGAAGCGTGCGTCGCGGTGACGGGCGAGGCGCGGCTCGAGTCACGTGCGCCCGGCGGCGTCGAACTCGGCGCGAACGCGCTCGCCGTCCTCGGCCCCGCTGCGGCCGACTACCCGATCCAGCCCAAGGAGCACGGGGTCGACTTCCTCCTCGACCACCGCCACCTCTGGCTCCGCAGCCAGCGGCAGGTCGCGATCATGCGGCTGCGGCACGAGCTCGAGCAGGCGATCCACGACTTCTTCTACGCGCGCGACTTCGTCCGCGCCGACACGCCGATCCTCACCGCGGCGATCGGCGAGCGCGCGGGGCTCTTCGCGACCGAGTACTTCGACGAGGGGACCGCGTACCTCGCGCAGACGGGGCAGCTCTACGGCGAGGCGCTCGCCGCGGCGCTCGGGCGCATCTACACTTTTGGGCCCACGTTCCGCGCCGAGAAGAGCAAGACGCGACGCCATCTCACCGAGTTCTGGATGATCGAGCCGGAGATGGCGTTCTACGACCAGGCGATGAACATGCAGCTGCAGGAGGAGCTGCTCCTCTTCCTCGTCGAGCGCGCCCTCGAGCGGCGCCGGCCGGAGCTCGCGGTCCTCGAGCGCGACGTCTCGAAGCTCGAGGCGATCCGCGGACCGTTCCCGCGCATCGACTACTCCGACGCGGTGGCGACGCTGCAGGCCAAGGGCTCGGCGATCGCGTGGGGCGACGACCTGGGCGCCGAGGACGAGGCGCTCCTCGTCGCCGACCACGCGACGCCGATCTTCGTCTGCAACTACCCGAAGGAGGCCAAGGCCTTCTACATGAAGGAGAACCCGGCCGACCCGCGCACGGTGCTGTGCGCCGACTGCCTCGCCCCCGAGGGCTACGGCGAGATCATCGGCGGGTCGCAGCGCGAGGACGACCACGACAAGCTGCTGCACCGCATCCGCGAGGAGGGGCTCCCCGAGGACGCCTACGGCTGGTACCTCGACCTGCGGAAGTACGGCACCTTCGTGCACTCGGGCTTCGGCATCGGGCTCGAGCGCACCGTCGCCTGGATCGGCGGCATCCCGCACGTCCGCGAGGTCATCCCGTTCCCGCGGATGATGCATCGCCTGCGGCCCTGAGCGCGGGTCCGCGTCTCTCGTCTTCGAACGGCCGTCGATCGTGCGCGATCGGCGGCCGTCCGCGCCTCGGGAGTGCGGCAACCGCGAGGAAGAAGCAGGAACTGCAGCAACTGCAGGAACCGCAGGAAGCACAGGACCTGCACGGCTGCGCTGCCGAGAGCGCCGCGGCGAAGGGGGGCCGGCATCCACGATCCGAGCCATCCGTGCCCGACACGCAACGTCCCTCGTCCCTCGGCGGCGTGGTCTCGGCGAGGGCGCGTGACCACCGACTGCCGTGACGCCCGCCGTTCGTGCACGGCCGAAGCAGCGCCTGCGGTTCCTGCTGTTCCTGCAGTTCCTGCCCTTTCCTCGCGGTTCAGCGGTGTGCGCGCCGCGCCGTCACCCCATGGGAAAGCCGACCGCCTGCCGGATCGACGTCGCCTGCCAGAGGTGCCGGCGCTCGTGCGCGAGGAGGAAGGCGAGCACGGAGTCGAGCGCGAGGCGCACGACCGGGAACTCGGGGAGGCGCACGCGGACGTGCGCGAGGTCGAGCCCGGCCGCGCGCTCGAGGCGGAGGCGGAAGGCCTCCTGCGTCGCGAGGTAGTCGGCGCGCAGTCGCTCCGGCCCGCGCTCGTCGAGCGGCGTCATCGACGCGAAGGTCTTCATGCGGAAGCGCGGCGGCGGCTCCATGCTCCAGACGAGGAGGCGACCGAGGAGCGTGCCGCGGAGCGGCGCGTCGCTGTACGCGCCGCGGGCGTGCGCCGCCTCGATCGCCGCGTCGAGGCGCGGCAGGTAGAGCCCCGTCGCACGCGCCATGTGGCCGCACACCTGCGCGAGCGACCACCCGCCGTCGGCCGGGCGCCACGCGAGCTGCGCGGCCGACAGCGGGTCGAGGAGCGCGCTCGCCGTCTCGCGATTGACCGTCGCCTCGCGCAGGAAGGGCGCCATCGTCGTCAGCTGCTGCGGCCCGTTCACCAGCGGCGCGCCGCCGGCGTGGAAGCGCGGCGCCGTCACGACGCGCCGGCCCCGCGCTCGGCCGCCTTCACCTCGTCCCACAACGCGTCGAGCTCCGCGAGCGTCGCCTCGCCGACCACCAGGCCACGCGCCTTCGCGAGCTTCTCGACCTCGCCGAAGCGCGCCGCGAACTTGAGGTTCGCGCGGTCGAGCGCGACCGCCGCGTGCGCCCCCGCCTTGCGGCACAGGTTCACGACCGCGAACAGGAGGTCGCCCAGCTCGCCCTCCAGCTTCGCCGCGTCGCCCGCGGCCACCTCGCGCGCGACCTCGTCGAGCTCCTCGCGCACCTTGGCCAGCGGCCCGTGCACGTCGTCCCAGTCGAAGCCGACGCCCGCCGCGCGGTCCTGCAGCCGGTGCGCGCGATGCAGGGCCGGCAGGTCGACCGGCAACCCGTCGGCGATCGAGTCGCGCACCTTCGCCTTCTGCCGCTCCCACGGCACCCGCTCCCCGTCGCCGTAGAGGTGCGGGTGGCGCCGCTTCATCTTGTCGACCAGCGCGAAGGCGACGTCGTGCAGGTCGAACGCGCCACGCTCCTCCGCGATCACGGCGTGGAAGACGACCTGCAGGAGGAGGTCGCCCAGCTCGCCCCGCAGCGCCGCGTCGTCGCCGGCCCGGAGCGCGTCGTCGACCTCGTGCGCCTCCTCGATCAGGTACGGGCGCAGCGACTGGTGGGTCTGCGCCGCGTCCCACTCGCAGCGGGCGCGCAGGTCGCGCATCAGGGCGAGGGTATCTTCAAGCGTGGCTTTGCCTTGCATCGTCTCTCCCCGGGCCGGTAGCTTTCGGGTCTCGTGACCCGCTCTTCCCCCGACGCCCCCGGTGCGGCGACCGCACGGCTCACCGTCCACCCGGGCGCCATCCGCGACAATTATCGCGCATTGGCGCGCCGGGCGTCGGTGCCCCTGCTCCCGATGGTGAAGGCCGACGCCTACGGCGTCGGTGCCGCGACCGTCGTGCGCACGCTCGCCCCCGAGCGGCCGCTCGCCTGGGGCGTCGCGACGGTGGCCGAAGGGGTGGCGCTGCGCGAGCTCGCCGCGACCGGACGGATCGTCGTCTTCACGCCGTCCCGCCCGGAGACCTTCGCCGCCGCACGGGCCGCGGGGCTCGAGCTCGTCCTCGAGGCCCCCGGCGACGTCGCGGCGTGGACGGCCCTCGGCGGCGCGTGGCACCTGCAGCTCGATACGGGGATGTCGCGCGCCGGGGTGCGCTGGGACGACGGGACGACGCTCGCGGCCTGTCTCGCGGCGGGCGCCGCGCCGGCGAGCGTCTTCACGCACTTCCACTCGGCCGACGTCGCCGACGACAGCATGGCCGTGCAGCTGGCGCGCTTCGAGCGCGTGCTCGCCGCGCTCCCCGCGCGCCCGGCCTGCGTGCACGTCGCCAACACGGCGGCGGTCGTGCGCGGCGCTCCCGGCCGCTGGGATTGCGCGCGCCCCGGCATCGGGCTCTACGGCGTCAATCCGTGGCGCGACGGCGACTGGACCCCCGCGTCGGTGGTGATGCTCGCCGCGCCCGTCATCGCACTCCGGACCGTGCACGCGGGCGACACGGTGAGCTACGGCGCGCGCTGGCGCGCCGACGGGGCACGCCGCATCGCGACGGTCGCCATCGGCTACGCCGACGGCCTGCCGCGCGTGGCGCACGAGGGGCTCGTGGCGCGCGTCGGGCGCACGCGCGCCCCCGTCGTCGGCGTCGTGACGATGGACATGACGATGCTCGACGTCACCGACGCGCCGTGTGCGATCGGCGACGAGGCGACCTTCGTCGGTGCGGGCGCGGCGACGATCGGCGAGCTCGCGGACGTCGCGCGGCGGTCGCCGTACGAGGTGCTCACGGGGCTGCACGCGCGCGCCGCGCGATCGGTCGCGGCGATTCCGGCCGAGGCGCCCGTCGCCGGGGTGGCCGCATGACGCGTCGTGCGGCGCTCGTCGTCCTCGACGGCGTCGGCTGCGGCGCGGCGCCCGACGCCGCGCACTACGGGGACGAGGGGAGCGACACGCTCCGCCACGTCCTCGCGGCCTCGCCCGCGTTGCGCCTGCCGCACCTCGAGGCGCTCGGCCTCGGGCTCGTCGGCGACGTGCCGCAGGTCGCCGCCGTCAGCGCGCCCGGCGGTGCGGTGACGACGTGCATCCCGCGCTCCGCCGGCAAGGACAGCACCACCGGGCACTGGGAGCTCTGCGGCGTGACGCTCGCGCGTCCGTTCCCCACGTACCCGAACGGCTTCCCCGCCGACGTCGTCGACGCCTTCGCGGCGGCGACTGGGCGTCCCGTGCTCGGCAACCGCGTCGCGAGCGGCACGGCGATCCTCGACGATCTGGCGGCCGAGCACGTGCGGACGGGGGCGTGGATCCTCTACACGTCGGCCGACTCGGTCTTCCAGGTCGCGGCGCACGAGGCGGTGGTTCCGCTCGACGAGCTGTACCGCGCGTGCGAGCGCGCGCGTGCGATGCTCGTGCCGCCGCACGACGTGTCGCGCGTCATCGCGCGCCCCTTCGTCGGCGCCGAGGGGCGTTGGACGCGCACCGCGAACCGGCGCGACTTCAGCCTCGCCCCGCCGGCGGCGTCGCTCCTCGACGCGCTCGCGGCCGCGGGCATCCCGCGCACCGGCGTGGGAAAGGTCGACGACCTCTTCGCGCGCCGCGCGATCGAGAGCGCACACACCGCCGGCAACGCCGAGGGGATCGCGCGCATCCGCGACTGGCTCGCGGGGGGCGGCGAGGGACTCCTCTTCGCCAACCTCGTCGACTTCGACCAGCTCTTCGGCCACCGCAACGACGTCGCCGGCTTCGCGGGGGCGCTCGCCGAATTCGACGCGGCGCTCCCGTCGCTCCTCGCCGCGCTCGGTCGCGACACGATCCTCGTGATCACCGCCGACCACGGGAACGACCCGACGACGCCGAGCACCGACCACGCGCGCGAGGTCGTCCCCGTGCTCGTCGCCGGCGAGGCGGTGCGCCCCGGGCGCATCGCGGATCGCGCGACCTTCGCCGACGTCGGCGCGACGCTCGCCGACTGGTTCGGGCTCGCGTGGCGCGGGGCGGGGACGAGCTTCCTCGCCGAGGTGACGCGATGAGCGCCGCGCCCGCCGGCGGCGCGCTCGAGGCGGCGGCGTTCGTCGCCATGGCGCGGGCCTACGCTCCCTACTCCCGCTTCCGCGTCGGGGCGGCGCTCGAGGGGGTCGACGGCTCGCTCCACCTGGGCTGCAACGTCGAGAACGCGTCGTTCCCCGCCGGGACCTGCGCGGAGCGCGTGGCGCTCGGCGCGGCGGTCGCGGCGGGGGTCCGCGGCTTCGCCCGGATTGTGATCGCGACCGAGGCGGCAACCCCGACGCCGCCCTGCGGTATCTGTCGGCAGGCGCTCGCGGAGTTCGCCCCCGCCCTCGAGGTCACCAGCGTGACCGCAGGCGGGGCGCGGGCCTCGTGGCGCCTCGACGCCCTCCTCCCGGACGCCTTCTCCCCGTCGCAGCTCGCGACGTCGGCGCCGGATCCCACTGCCTGATGTCCATGACGCGCGTCCTCACGCGCCTGGCCGCCCTCGCGGGCGTCCTCGCGCTCGCCGCCTGTGCGGAGAAGACCGACACCACGGCCGCCTGCCCGGCGCTGTGCGCCGACCCGACGCTCGCCCTGCGCGACACCGTCCTCGACGCGGTCGTCGCCGACACCTCGATGGGCGACTTCCCCGTCGCCGGCGCGATCCCCCCGGCGCTCGATCCGTACGTCGTGCTGGCCAACCGTCCCGACACCTCGGACGTGCGCCTCGCCGTGCGCTTCGACACGCTCCCCGTCACGCGGAGCGCGACCGACACCGCGCGCATCGACCGACTCCGCAACACCGCGCTCCTCCTCTTCGTCGACACCACCGTCTCGGTGCGCCCCGCCGGCGGCGCGACGATCGAGCTCTTCGACGTCGACACGTCCGCCACCAACGACTCGCTCCCCGACGTGGTGCGCCCGCTCTTCCGCGACGCGCGCCGCCTCGGGGCGCGCACCTTCACCCGCGCGCAGCTCGTCGACACGCTGCGGATCCCGATGAACGACGCCTTCGTCCTCGACCGGATCCAGCGCGGCGCGCGGCTTCGCGTCGGGGTGCGGGTGACCGCCGGGACGCAGTCGGTCTCGCTCCGCGTGCTCCGGCCCGGGGCGGCGTCGCGCGACTTCGTGCCGCGCGTCTTCCTCGACCCCTCGCCGGACTCGGTCGTGCGCGCGCGCACCGTCCTCCCCGCCTCGGGGACGCCGACCACCGGGAGCGCCGCCGCCTACCGTCACCAGCAGGTTGTCTTCCGCGGGACGGCGCCGCTCGGCGGCCCCACGACGCTCGACGTCGGCGGCCTCCCCGCGCAGCGCGCGCTGCTGCGCTTCGAGATCCCCCGCCGCTTCGTCGACAGCTCGACGATCGTCCGCGCGACGCTCGACCTCGTGCAGCGCCCGCGTCGCGATGTCCCCGGCGCGCGCGACTCGGTGAACGTGCGCGCGCGTCTCGTCACCGCCGGGCGCGCGATCACCGACGTGCGCACGCAGCTCACGCTGCTCAACCCGACGCTCGAGGGGACGACGACCTTCCCGCCGGTCACGATCATCCCGGCCGACAGCGGGCTGCGCACCTTCGACCTCCGGCAGCTCCTCGCCGCGTGGAACGCACGCGCCGACACGCTCGCCCCCACCTCGCTCGTGCTCGTCAGCGACAGCGAGAACGGCTTCGAGCTCCCGGTCGCGTTCTGGTCGCGCGAGGCGCCGCAGGCGTCGCTGCGCCCGCGCCTCCGCCTCACCTACACGCCGCGCCGCCCCTCGGTCCTGCCATGAGCCGCTCCCTCCTCCGTCCCGCCGTCGCCGCGCTGCTCGTCGCGGCCGTCGCGCCGGCCGCGCTCGCCGCACAGGGCTCGATCTCCGGGCAGGGCTTCGGCTACCCGACCGGGCAGCTCACCGTGCGCGCGCAGTCCACCGGCGGCGCCTTCGCCGAATCCGATCCGGCGGCACCGGTCAACCCGGCGGCGCTCTTCGGATGGATCGTCATGGGGGCCTCGGCGCAGTACACGCCCGAGCTCCGCACGACGACCGCCGACGCGCGCTCGGTGCGTGCCACGCTCCCGCGCTTCCCCGTCTTCTCGTTCGGCCTGCCGATCGGGCAGAAGTTCTTCCTCGGCATCTCGGCCGCGTCGCTCCTCGAGCGCAACTTCTTCGCGCAGACCTCGGGGACGCAGGAGATCCGCGGCGAGACGGTGTCGTCGTTCACGACGAACAACGTGCGCGGGAACATGTCCGACCTGCGCTTCGCGCTCGCCTACCAGCCCGCGTCCTGGCTCCGCGTCGGCGGCGCCTGGCACTTCATCGGCGGCGAGAACCGCGTCGCGATCCAGCGCCGCTTCACGCGGCCGATCCCGCTCCCCGACGGCACCTCGGGCATCGACTCGACCACCTACGGCTCGATCTCCGAGCGCACGGAGCTCGGCTTCTCGGGCCAGGCCTACTCGCTCGGCATCGACGTGCGCACGCTCCCGGGGCTCTTCGTCTCGGCGTCGATCCGGCGCGGCTTCACGCTGCAGACCGAGGTGGGGCGGCTCGTCCCGTCGAGCGCCGAGGTCCCCGGACGCACGGGGATCTCGGTGCGCTACGAGGGGCTCCCCGGCGCGCGCCTGGCGGCCCGCTACGAGACGGTGAGCTGGTCGGACATGGCCGCCCTCGGCAGCGGCAACACGGCGACCTTCGACACGCGCGAGCTGGGGGCCGGCGTGGAGCTCAACGGGCCGCAGATCCAGAAGGTCGCCTCCGAGGTCCGCTTCGGGTGGCGCACGCGGCAGCTCCCGTTCGGCGTCGGCGGCGTGCGTCCCGACGAGACGGGGATCGGCGGCGGGATCGGGCTCCCGCTCGCGCGCGGGCGCTACATCGTCGACCTCGGCGCCGAGCGGCTGACCCGCTCCGTGCCGGGGCTCGCCGGCGTGCGCGAGCGCGCGTGGGTGCTCGCCTTCGGCGTGCGCGTCCGCCCCTGAGCGCGGGCGGCGGCATGCGCGTCCACGTCGCGACGATCGGCTGCCGCGCCAACCAGTACGACAGCGAAACGGTCGCGGCGATGGTCGCGGCCGCGGGCGGGACGGTGGTGCCCTCGCCCGAGGGGGCGGACGTCGTCGTCGTCAACTCGTGCGCCGTCACGGCCGAGGCGGAAGCCGACCTGCGGCGCACGGTGCGCCGCGTGGCGCGCACGGCGCCGGGGGCACGCACGGTGGTGATCGGGTGCGCGAGCGCGCGCGATCCCGAGGGCGTGCGTGCACTGCCGACGGTGAGCCACGCGCTCGCCGGCTTCGACGCCGCGGCCGTGGGCGCCGCGCTCGCGCTGCCCGCGGCGGCGTGGCAGGTCGCGGCGCACCGGCAGGGTGGGGCCCGCGCGCTCCTGCGCGTGCAGGACGGCTGCGACCAGCACTGCACGTTCTGCGCGACGGTGCTCGCGCGCGGGGCCCAGCGCTCGCGCCCCGTCGCGGCGCTCGTCGACGAGGCGACGCGGCTCGCGGCGCACCATCCCGAGATCGTGCTCACCGGGATCCACGTCGGCACGTACGGCACCGACATCGGCGAGACGCTCGCCTCGCTCGTGGCGGCGCTGGTGGCGCGCGTCCCCGCGGTGCGCTTCCGGCTCGCGAGCGTCGAGGCGACGGAGCTCGACGACGCGCTCGTCGCGCTGATGGCCGAGCGCCCGGACCGGCTCGCGCCGTTCCTCCACGCACCGTTGCAGAGCGGGAGCGACGCGGTGCTGCGGCGCATGGCACGGCACTGGTACACCGCGGCCACGTACGCACGCGCGGTCGAGCGGCTCGCGGCGCGCGTGCCGGTGCTCGGCCTCGGCGCCGACGTGATCGTCGGCTTCCCCGGCGAGCGCGACGAGGACCACGCGGCGACCGTCGCCCTCGTGCGCGCGCTCCCGTTCACGCAGCTCCACGTCTTCCCGTGGTCGCCGCGCCCGGGGACCGCCGCGCCGCGGCTGGGGCCCCCACCGCCGGATGCGGTGGTGCGCGCACGGGCCGCGGAGCTCCGCGCACTGGGCGAGGCGAAGGGCGCCGCGCACCGGCGGGCGCGGGACGGCGGGCGCGCCGACCTCGTGATCGTCGGCCGCGAGGGCGGGGACCGGACCGGGCTCTCGGAGGATTACCTTTCCGTCGAGCTCCCCGTCCCCACGCCCCCGCGCGCGACCCGGCACCGGGCGACGCTCGCCTGCCGCGACGACGACGGCCGCGCCACGCTCCTGGCGCGCCTCGACGCCTGACTCCCGAGCCCCGCCATGCTGTCCCGTCCGACCGTCTTCATCGAGACCTACGGCTGCCAGATGAACGTCAGCGACTCCGAGCTGATGCTCGGCCGCCTCGCCGACGCCGGCTACGTCGCCGTCGACTCGCCCGTGGGCGCGGACGTGATCCTGCTCAACACCTGCGCGATCCGCGACCACGCCGAGCAGCGCGTGATCGGGCGGCTGGGCGAGCTGCGGCGCGACATGAAGCCCGACACCGTCGTGGGCGTCACCGGGTGCATGGCGCAGCGACTCGGGCCCCGCCTCCTCGAGCAGGCGAGGCACGTCTCGCTCGTGATCGGCCCCGACGGCTACCGCGCCCTCCCCGAGCTCGTCGAGGGGGCGCGGCAGGGGAAGCGGATGGCGGCGACCGACTTCGACCTCGAGGAGCACTACGAGGACTTCACGCCGCGCCGCTTCGACAAGGTGAAGGCCTGGATCCCCGTGCAGCGCGGCTGCGACTACAAGTGCACCTACTGCATCGTGCCGACGACGCGCGGCCCCGAGCGGAGCCGGCGCCTCGCCGACGTGGTGCGCGAGGTCGAGCAGGTGGTCGCCGACGGCATGACCGAGATCGTCCTCCTCGGCCAGACGGTCAACAGCTGGTTCGACGGCGCGCACGACTTCGGCGACCTGCTGCGCGCGGTCGGCGCCGTCGACGGGATCCGCCGCGTCCGCTTCACGAGCCCGCACCCCAACGACTTCACCGAGCGCGTGATCGCCGCGATGGCCGAGACGCCGACGGTGTGCGAGCACGTCCACCTCCCGATGCAGAGCGGGAGCACGCGCACGCTCAAGCGCATGCTGCGCCGCTACACGCGCGAGGGCTACCTCGAGTGCGTGGCACGCATGCGCGCGGCGATCCCGTCGCTCGCGCTGACGACCGACATCATCGTCGGCTTCCCCGGCGAGAGCGACGCCGACTTCGAGGAGACGCTCTCGGCGGTGCGCGAGGTCGGCTTCATGGACGCCTTCACCTTCAAGTTCTCCCCGCGCGAGGGGACGCCGGCCACGCGCATGCCCGCGAGCGACACCATCCCCGACGAGGTGGCGAGCGAGCGCCTCGACCGGCTGGTGGCGACCGTGCGCGGCATCGCGCGCGCGCAGAACCTGCAGCGGCTGGGCGAGACGGTCGAGGTGCTGATCGAGAAGCCGGCGAAGCGCGGCGAGCTGCTGCAGGGGCGGACGCGCGACTTCCGGACGGTGCTCGTGCCCGGCGACGCGTCGCTCGTCGGGAGCTACATGACGGTGCAGCTCACCGGCACCACGGGCGCCACGTTCACCGGCGCTCCCGTCGCCAGGCGCCAGCCGCTCGCGATGGTCGGGTGATCGTGCGGCGGCGGGCATCGCCGCTCACCCCAGGGGCACGGAGGGGGACGGTGCATGATGGAGCACCGTCTCCCTCCGCGCCTCTGCGGTGAATCGCGATGCTCGCCGTGCGGGCGATCGCCGATGCACACGCACCGAACGATGACGTGATCACATCGAGGCCGCTGGAGCGCTGAGCGGCGCGCCGCGACGTTGCCGGCATGCCGCTCGTCGTCGCGCTCGTGATCGTCTCGCTCTTGGGGCACGCCGTCGGGGCGGCGGGGGCCGGGGCGTGGCTCGGTGCGGCGGTGGTGGGCGCGGTGGCGTGGGCGATGCGCGGGCGCGGCGTCGGGGTGGTCGCCGCGCTCGTGGTCGTCGCGGGCGCGGGTGCGGTGCGCGCGAGCGCCGACCGCTGGCGCGACGCGGCCTGCGCGCGCGCGCTGCGCGATCCGTCGGCGCCGCTCGTGGTGGAGGTGGTGCCCGAGGTCGACGCGCGCCCCGGCGATCGCGTCCCCGGGCGTGTCCGCCTCCCGTGGTGCGCCCTTCCCGTGTCCATCCGGGCGCGCGTCGCCGTCACCGGCGGGCTCGCGTACACGGCACGCACACCGCTGGCCGAGGGGACGCGCCGGCTCGTCGCCGAGCTAAGGGAGCCGCGCGGCGTCGCACGCTCGCACGACGCGCTCGCCCGCTGGCGCGCCGCCGCGGCGCGCCGCATCGACGAACGCTTCGGCGCCGACGCCCCCCTCGTGCGCGCGCTGGTCGTCGCCGACGTCCACGACCTCGACGACGCCATGCGCACCCGCTGGGCCCGCGCGGGGCTCGTGCACGCACTCTCGGTCTCGGGGCTGCACGTGGGGATCGTCGCGTCCGCGCTCGAACTCGTGGCCAGGGCGGCGCGACTTCCCGCGGCCCGCGCGTCATTCGCGGCGGCGGCGGGCGTCCTCGCGTACGTGGCGCTGATCGGCTTCCCGGCGCCGGCGGTGCGCGCGGGCGTGATGTTCGCCGTCGCCGCGGGCGCGAAGGCGCGGCAGCGACCGACGTCCGCGTGGGCCGTCATCGCCCTCGGCGGCTGGCTCCCCGTGCTCGTCGATCCGGCGGTGCCGCTCGACCTCGGCTGGCAGCTCTCCGTGGGCGGGATCGCGGTGCTGCAGTGCGCGGGGACGGCCTGCCAGCGCCTCGGCCTCGAGGGCGGCGCCTGGCGCACGAAGCTCTCGCGCGAGCTCCTCACCGGCGTCCTCGCGTCGGCCGCGAGCGCGCCGCTCGTCGCGTGGCACATGGGGCTCGTGAGCCTCGTGGCGCCGCTGGCCAACATCGCCGCGGCGCCGCTCTTCACCGTCCTCCAGCCGACGCTCTTCCTCGCACTCCTCCTCGATCCCGTGGCGCCCGCCGCGCGCCTCGTCGCCGCGGCGGCGGTTCCCGTGCTCCGCGCGCTCGACGGCGTCGCCGCGGTCGCCGCCCGCCCGCGCTGGGCGGCAGTCGAGGTCGCCCCGTCGTTCGCCGCCGCGGTGCTCGCCGGCGTCGTCGTCGCCGCCGGGCTCGCGGCGGTGGTACGTCGCCACGCCGGACCCCCGCTCGCCGTCGCCGCGGGCGCGACGGCGATGCTCGTCTGGCTCCCGCTCCTGCCGCCGCTTCCCGGCCTCGGGGCGGCCCGTCCCGGCGCGCTCGAACTGCACGTGCTCGACGTGGGGCAGGGCGACGCGCTCGCGCTGCGCACCCCGGCAGGGCGTTGGGTGCTCGTCGACGCGGGGCCGGGCCCTCCCATCGCCCCCGACGCCGGGCGACGCGTCGTCCTCCCGCACGTCCGTCGTATCGGTGGCGACGTGGCGGCGCTCGTCCTCACCCACGCCGACCTCGATCACGTCGGGGGCGCCCCGTCGCTGCTCGCGGCGCTCGAACCCGATCGGCTCGTCGAGCCCGGCTTCCTCGCCGCGAGCGGACCGTACGCCGCCGTGCTCGACAGCGCGCGGGCGCACGGCGTCCGCTGGGAGCGCGCCCGCCCGGGGCTCGCGCTCGACCTCGACGGCGTGCGGCTCCGCGTCCTCGCCCCCGATTCGGCGTGGGTCGCCTCGCAGCGCGGCCCCAACGACGCGAGCACGATCCTCCGCGTCGAGTACGGGGAACACGCGTTCCTCCTCGTCGGCGACGCCGAGGCGGGGCAGGAGCGCGAACTGCTCGCGTCGCTCCCGCCCGGGGCGCTCCGCGCCGACGTCCTCAAGCTCGGCCACCACGGCTCGCGCACCAGCACGACCGTCCCCTTCCTCGACGCCGTGCGTCCGCGCCTTGCACTCGTCTCGGTCGGGCGCGGCAACCGCTACGGCCACCCGTCGCCGTCGGTGCTCGCCGCACTGGCCGCGCGGGGCGTCCCGGTGTTCCGTACCGATGTCTCCGGCGCGCTCGTCGTCCGCACCGACGGGCGCGCGCTCACCGTCACGCACGCCGCCGGCACATGGTCCCTCCCGTCGTCCGCCCACGCCGTCGCGGCCCGTGGTGGCGCCTCGTCGGGGCGCTGATCGGCGAGCCGGTGGCGCTCCCCGATCCGCTCGCGCGGCGTTTCCCCGAGCTGCGCGCGGTGCGCTGGCGGGTCGGCGGGCTGCCGCCGCGCGTGGGCGGCTGGTGCCTCGGCCGCGCCACGGTAACCGGCATCACGCTCGGACGCACGGTCTTCCTCGCGCCGGGGGCCGAGTGGGAGCCGGCGCTGCTGTTGCACGAGCTTCGACACGTCGAACAGTTTTCGGCCGTGCGGGCCTTCCCCCTGCGCTACGTGCTCGAGTCGCTGCGGCGCGGCTACCGCGCCAACCGCTTCGAGCGCGACGCCGACGCCTTCGCCGCGGCCCGCCTCCGGGCGGCCCCGGCCGATCCTCCCCCCTCACCGGGCTGGTGACCGTGGTCCACAACACCCCCGTCTCCGTCGTCACGATCGACCGCTTCATCATCGAGCAGGAGCGCCTCTATCCCGACGCGAGCGGCGAGCTCTCGGGCGTGCTCTACGACATCGCGCTGGCGGCGAAGATGATCGCCAACAAGGTGCGCATGGCGGGCCTCGTCGACATCCTCGGCTCGGCGGAGCAGGAGAACGTGCAGGGCGAGACGCAGCAGAAGCTCGACGTCATCGCCAACGACATCATGATCAAGGCGATGGACCACGGGGGGCGGCTCTGCGCGATGGCGTCGGAGGAGGAGCCCGACATCATCCCGATCCCCGACGGCTTCCGCTGCGGCAAGTACTGCCTGATGTTCGACCCGCTCGACGGCTCGTCGAACATCGACGTCAACGTCCCCGTCGGCACCATCTTCAGCGTCGTGCGCAAGGTCACGCGCGGCGCGCACGGCGAGCTCGAGGACTTCCTGCAGCCGGGCCGGCGCCAGGTCGCCGCGGGCTACATCATCTACGGCTCGAGCACGATGATGGTCTACACGACGGGGCAGGGCGTGCACGGCTTCACCCTCGACCCGTCGATCGGCGAGTTCCTGCTCAGCCACCCGAACATCCGCACCCCGGAGCGCGGCAAGTTCCTGTCGGTCAACGACTCGTACGAGCAGCACTGGGAGGAACCGGTGCGCGCGCTCATGCGCCGCTACCGCGGCCTCGACGGGGTGCAGAAGGCGATGAACGTGCGCTACGTCGGCTCGCTCGTCGCCGACTTCCACCGCAACCTCCTGGGCGGCGGGATCTTCGTCTATCCGGCCAACGCGAAGAGCCCGCGAGGCAAGCTCCGGCTCCTCTACGAGGCGAACCCGCTCGCCTTCATCTGCGAGCAGGCCGGCGGCGCGGCGACCGACGGCGTGAACCGGATCCTCGACATCATGCCGACCGAGCTCCACCAGCGCACGCCGCTCTTCATGGGGAGCAAGGGCGACGTCGAGACCGCCCACGACATGCTCATGCCCGCGGCGGCCGGGGTCGGCGCGTGACCGCTGGCGCCGACCGGGCGGCGGCGCGCGACGGCGCGCGCACGTCGCCCTCGGGGATCGACGTCGCGCTCGCCTATCGCGCCGACGACGTCGCGCCGGGGCTCGCCGAGCGCCTGGGGGAACCCGGGCGCTTCCCGTTCACGCGCGGCGTGCAGCCGACCATGTACCGCGGCCGCCTCTGGACGATGCGCCAGTACGCCGGCTTCGGCACCGCGACCGAGACCAACGCGCGCTTCAAGCTCCTCCTCGGGGCGGGGCAGACGGGGCTCAGCACCGCCTTCGACCTCCCCACGCAGATGGGGATCGACTCCGACGACCCGCGCGCCCTGGGCGAGGTCGGGCGCGTGGGCGTCGCGATCGACACCGTCGAGGACATGCACGCGCTCCTCGCCGACCTCCCGCTCGACGCCGTCAGCACGAGCATGACGATCAACGCCACGGCGAGCACGCTGCTGGCGATGTACGTCGTCGTGGCCGAGGAGCGCGGCATCCCGCGCGCGGCGCTGAGCGGGACGATCCAGAACGACATCCTCAAGGAGTACATCGCGCGCGGGACGTACGTGTACCCGCCCGCCCCCTCGCTCGCGCTCGTGGCCGAGACGTTCCGCTTCTGCGCCACTGAGGTACCGCGCTGGAACGCGATCAGCATCAGCGGCTACCACATCCGCGAGGCCGGCGCGACCGCGGTGCAGGAGCTGGCCTTCACCTTCGCGAACGCGATGGCGTACGTGCGGCAGGCGGTGGACGCGGGGCTCGACGTCGACGCCTTCGCCGGCTCGCTGTCCTTCTTCTTCGCCTGCCACAACGACCTCTTCGAGGAGGTCGCCAAGTTCCGCGCGGCGCGGCGCATCTGGGCGCGGCTCATGCGGGAGCGCTTCGGCGCGAGCGACGCGAGCTGCCGCCTCCGCTTCCACACGCAGACCGGCGGCGTCACGCTCACCGCGCAGCAGCCGCTCAACAACGTCGTCCGCGTGACGGTGCAGGCGCTCGCCGCGGCCCTCGGCGGGACGCAGTCGCTCCACACCAACGGCTACGACGAGGCCCTCGCCCTCCCCACGGCCGAGGCGGCGACGCTCGCCCTCCGCACGCAGCAGATCGTCGCGTACGAGAGCGGCGTGGCGCAGACGGTCGACCCGCTCGCGGGGTCGTACTACGTCGAGTCGCTCACCGACGAGCTGGAGCGGCGCGCGCTCGAGCTGCTCGCGCGGGTCGACGAGATGGGCGGCTCGGTCGAGGCGATCTCGCGCGGCTTCTTCCAGGACGAGATCGGCCGGAGCGCCTACGAGTTCCAGATGCGCGTCGAGGCGGGGGAGACGGTGATCGTCGGCGTCAATCGCTTCGCCGACGGCGAGGAGCCGCCGATCATCCCCGCCCCCGACTACTCGGCGCTCGAGCGTGAGCAGAAGGGGCGGCTCGCGCAGGTGCGCGCGACGCGCGACGGAGCGGCGGTCGAGCGCGCGCTGGCGGCGGTGCGGACCACGGCGGCCGGCTACCTCCCCGGCGCGTCGTCGCGCGCGCCGCTCATGCCGGCGATCATCGATGCCGTGCGCGCGCGGGCGAGCGTCGGCGAGATCAGCGCGACGCTCGAGCAGGCGTGGGGGAAGTACACGCCGCGCTGACCGAGTCCCGCCCGGCGATCAGTGCGCCGGGCGGGTGAAGGCGTCGAACGCCGCGTCGCCCCGCACCCGCGCGAAGAGCGGGTCGCTCCAGGTCGTCGCATCGCGGCCGTAGCCGCGCGCGTGCGCCGATCGCAGCGCCGCCACCGTGGCCGGCGCGTCGCCGCGGGCCGCCGCGACGGCGGCCTCCCAGAACGGCACGTCACCGTACGCGAGCGCCCGCGCCGCGGGCGAGCGCGCGGCATCGAGCGCACGGAGCCTCGCGAGCGCCCGCGCCGCGTCGGGCGCGTCGCCCGTCATTGTCGCCGCGACGGCCGACAGGCCGATGCGATCGGGCGTGTCGCCGAGCACCGGCGCGAGCGCCTCGAGCGTGTCGGCCGCGGCGCGCGCCGCGCCGGTCGCGACGAGCCAGCGTGCGTGCCGCCAGCGACTCGACGGCGTGCGCTGGGCGCCGTCGAGCGCCGCCCACGCCGCCGAGGTGCGCGCACCGAGCGTTGCACCGCAGGGGAGGGCACGCGCCGAGCACTCGATGGCGGCCGCCTCGACGAGCGCCGCCGCGAGGGCGGGGGACGACGCGCCGCGCGCCGCCACCAGCGTGTCGAGCGCGGCGACGTCGCCCAGCGCCCCCAGCGCGCGCGCGAGCGCGAGCGCCGGCCCCGGGCGGTCGGGGTAGCGACGCATCGCCTCGCGCGCCGCCTCGCGCGCGCCCGTGTGGTCGCCCAGCATCTGCAGGGCGATCGTCAGCTCGCGCCAGTACGGCTCCCATCCGCGCAGCTCGCCGCGCTCGGGGCCGAGCGCCCGCAGGACGCGCACCGCCTCGTCCGCGCGCCCCAGCCGCCGCGCCGACTCGGCCACCATGTACTCGCCGATCGTCCCCGGCGCCACGCGCGCCTGCGCGAGCGAGGCCCGGTAGGTCGCCTCGATGTCGCCGCGCAGCATCGCGCCGATCATGTCGAGCGTCCCGCGCTCGAGCGGGCCGAGGCGGTCGCGCGCGGGCTCGAGGGTGCGCACGAGCGCGGCGGCGTCGTCGCCACGGTCGAGGTTCGCGAGCGCGATCGCGGCGGCGATGCGCGGCATCGGCCACGCCGTGTCCCGCGACGCGGCGCGCCGGAAGCGCGCGAGGGCCCCCGCGGCGTCGCCCTGCACGAACACCGCCAACCCGTCGACGTAGTCGCGGTAGCCGTCGTACGACGGCGGGGCGATCGCGCGGCGCAGGTGCGTCACCGTGTCCGCGACCGGCGCGATCGTCGCCATGACCCGCGTGCGCAGCCGGTCGACGCCCGCGATGGCGCTGTCGCGCGGGACGCTGACCGTCTCCGCCGGGCGCAGGAGCGCGCCCGTCCGCGCGTCGCTCACCTGCGCCTGCAGGTGCAGGGTGCCGCCGGTCACGTACGCCGCCCCGCGCACCACGATCGTCGCCCCGACGTCGGCAACGAGCCGCGCCTGCCACGCGGCATCGTCGGCGCTGTCGGCCGGCGCGTCGCCGAGGGCGCGTCGCGCGGCCGCCTGCGCCTGCACCGGGACCACGGTCAGGCCGTCGATGCGCGAGAGCCCCTCGACGATCCAGTCCGCGGCCATCATGCCGAGTGCGTCGAGGCCGCCATCGCCGGTGCGGTTGGCGAGCGGGACGACGAGGACGCGTCGCCCCGCGTCGTCCACGCGTGCGGCCGTCGCCTCCGGGCGGGCGTCCCCGTCGTCACGACGCGGGAGGAGCGTCGCCCCCGCCGCGAGCGTCGCCACCGCCAGCGTCGCGAACACCAGCGTGCGTCGGCCGGCGCGCCGCTCGCGCACGGCCGTACCGTCGGGGGGTGACGGCGGCGCGGCGCGTGCGCCTGCGACGGCGGAGGCGACCGCCACGGGTTCGAGGACCGCCGCCGTGGCGTCCGCACGGTCGACGGCCGCGACGCGCATGCCCCCCGCGATCGCCCGCGCCGCGGCGAGGTCCGATGCGGGCGGCACCGACCCACCGACCGGGGCGACGAGCGGTGCGCGCAGCTCCGCGAGGAGCGCCGCGGTCGCATCCGATGGCGCGAGACCCAGCTCGGCCTCGAGCCGGGCGGCGAATTCGTCGAGACGGACGACGGCGGTGGCGCGGTCGCCCGCCCCCGAGAGCACGCGCGCGACGCGCTGCGCCGCGCGCTCGTCGAGCGGCGCGAGCGCCGCCGCCCGATCCGCGAAGCCGAGCGCTTCGCCCGCGTCGCCCCGGGCAAGGGCCTCCTCCGCGAGCGCACCGGCGAGCGTCGCGGCCTCGCGACGGACCGCCTCCCGATGCCGTGCCGCCCACGCGTCGAACTGCGGCGCGTCGTCGACGTGCAGCGCCGCGAGGAAGTCGCCACGGACCAGCGCCAGCGCCTCGGCGCGTCGCGCGGGGACCGTGCAGGTGGCCCGGAAGGTGACCACATCGGTGCGGACGACGGCCGGATCCACCCCGACCTCCTCGTCGCCGCGGCTACGGAGCGCCTCGTCCCCGAGCGCCCGCCGCAGGAACTGCAGCGCCTGACGCAGGGAGGCCCGCGCGCGCGATTCGTCCGACTCGGGCCAGAAGACCGGCAGGAGGGCGTCGCGGCGCACGTAGCCGCCCGGGGCCTCGACCGCGAGGTAGGCGAGGAGCGCGAGTCGCTTCGGCTGCACCAGCACCGTGCCGAGCGACCCCCGCACGGGGTGCACCAGGTCGACGGCGCCGAGCGTGGTGAGTTCGAACATGCGGCCGAAGGGCGGAGCGGATGCGCGCGAGCGGCGCGCGGCGTGATCGGGACCGGTGCGCGGCCCCTCCGAACCCCGGATCACGCCCGGATCACGGTCGGTTCACCGCCCCCGCCGAGGTTCGCCGCGAAGTCTCGCCCGGCGATCGCCGCGGCGACAAGCCGCCGGCGGACGCCGCGCGACACCACCTCGGTCCCGGACCGGTCATGTCCCGCCCCCATCTCGCCCTCGCCATGCTGGCCACCCTCCTGTCCTCGGTCGCCGGCGCGCAGTCGTCACCCCGAGCCGCGTCCATTCCCACCGCGGCCGACGTCGAGGCCGAGGCGAAGGCGCACGGCCTGGTCGCGATCGCCTTCCCCGAAGCTGATCCCGGGATCCCGGCCTACGCACGCCTCGCGCCTGCCGCCGGCCAGCTGTACCGCGACGGCGACTGGGTGATGATCGCGTTCTACCGCGACCCGGCGCGCATCCCGCCGCCGTTCAACCTGCTGCAGGAGTTCGACTTCCCTGGCCCCGACGGCGCCGGCGCCTTCGCCGCGCCGCTCCGGATTCGCGGCCGTCTCCTGCTCGAGCCCGGTGCTGGTCCCGGGACCTTCCCGAAGGCGGCGATCGCCACGGGTGATGCGGTCCCCGTCTGGTTCGTGCGATGGTCGGCGCTGGCACCGGCGATCCGCGACAACGTGCTGACGATCGGTGAGCTGCGCGGACTCGCGCCGCTCATGGGCACCGCCACGCACTTCAGCGAACTGCTGCGGCCACGCGCCGGCGAGCAGCTCGTCGTCATCGAGGCGCGAGGTACGCTCGCCGACGGACGTCGCTTCGACGCCTCCGTGGTGCACCGGCACGACGCGCCGGCGCGCACCAGGATCGCGATCCGCTGAGCCGAGCGACCACGCCTCCTCACCGGCGACGGTCGCGGCCCGCGGTCCGCCCGACGCCCTCGCGCCCCACCGCGCACTTCACGGAGCCATGCCCATGCGCCCGATCGTTCCGCTCGTCTCCCTCGCCCTCGTCGTCGCGGCCTGTCACGGCGACGGACCCACCGTCGCCGCCCAGGCCGACGTCGCAGCACGCGCCGACGTAGCCGAGGCGGCGACCGCGAAGCTGGTGAAGCGACGGTTCCCGTCCGAGGACCCCGGGATCCCGATCTACATGCGCCTCACCACGACGCTGAACCAGATCTTCCGCGACGGCGAGTGGGTCGTCATCCCGATCTATCGCGACCCGGCGGCGATCCCGCCGTCGTTCAACCTCCTCACGTACTTCGATCCGCCCGGCCCGCGCGGTCCCGGCGCCTTCGCCGCACCGCTCCGCATCACCGGCCACTACTGGATCGAGGGCGATGCACCGCTCGGCACCTTCCCGAAGCTCGCCGTCTCGCGCGGCGACGCGGTGCCGATCTGGTTCGTGCGGTGGAAGGCGCTCGCCCCGGCGATCGCCGACGGGGCGCTCACGATCGGGGAGCTCGCCGCGCTGGCGCCGCGTCGCGGCATCGCCACCCGCTACCACGAGACGCTGCGCCCGCGCCCGAGCGAGCACCTCGTCGTCTTCGACGCCACGGGGAGGCTCGAGGACGGTCGCCGCTTCTCGGTGCACGTCACGCACGTGGGCGATCGGTCGAAGCGCGTGCGGATCGCGTTCCGCTGAGCGCACGCCCGCGGCGGGCGGGGGCCCGGGTGCGCCCTCGCCCGCGTCGCGGGTCACCCCACGCGCCGCGTCGCGTGGCGCGCGCCGGCGAGCGTCGCGGCGAGGCCGACTGCGAGCACCACGGCCGCCACCCGATCCACCTGCACCACCCGCGCGACCGCGGGCGTGAGTCGCGCGCCGTCGCCGGCGAGCGCGAGGAACGACACGACGCTCACCAGTGCCGCGGCGAGCGCCGCGAGGTGCCACGCGTGGCGGAAGGCCGCGACGACGAGGGCGGCGCCGAGCAGGCCGAAGAGGACCGCGCGATGTCGCAGCAGGAGCAGCGTGGTCGCGTCCGGGATGGCGACGCCGTAGAGCGCCTCGAGCCGCGCGCCGCCGAGCACGCCGGCGAGCGGGAGCAGGTGGACGAAGCCCGCGACGAGGAGGGCGACGGCGGCGATACGATGCGACATGAGGAGCGGGGCGGGGGTGGCGCGGTGTGCGCGCTCAGCGCGGCGCGATCGGGACGCCGACGACGCGTGCGAGCGTGCGACGGGCGCGCGCCTCGGCCTCGGCGTCGTCGAGCAGGCGGGACGTCCAGTGCCAGGCGAGGTAGGTTCCGAGCAGTTCGCTCGCGACGTCGCGCGGGTCCGTGTCCGGCGGCAGCTCGCCCTGGGCCACCGCGTCCGCGACGAGCGATGCGAGCGCGGCGAGCCAGCGTCCCTGCGACGCGGCGAGGTGCTCGCGCACGGGCCCGGGGCGGTCGTCGTACTCGGCCACCGCGCCGACGAACGGGCAGCCGCCGCTCATCCCCGCCTGCCGCTGCCATCCGATCCAGGCGTCGAGCACCGCGACGAGGCGCGCGCGCCCCGGTGCGAGACGTTGCGCGGGGAGCCAGACGCGGTGCACGAACTCGACCTCCGCCGCCTCGAGCAGCGCGATCGCCAGCAGCTCGCTCGACCCGAAGTGCGCGAAGAGCCCGCTCTTGGACAGGCCGGTGGTGTGCGCGAGGGTGCCGATGGTGACGCCGCCGACGCCGACGCGGCTGGCGGTGTCGAGGGCGGAGGCGAGGATCCGCGCCCGCGTCTGCGCGCCGCGCCGCCGGCGGGGCACCGACGCGGGATCGTCGAGGGAGAGCGGCAAATGCGGTCCGATCATGCCGCAAGATAGCACGATCGTTCGTTCGGCAAAGGTGCCTGTCACCGCGCGCGGACGCTCGGTCGCGCGCGGTGTCAGGCACCTCGTGGTCGCTCGCCCGACGGGCACCGTGCGTCGGGCCGGCGGTCGACCGCCGGCCAGCGTTGAACCCTGCGCCCGGTGGCGCTATCTTCCACGGCTGGCCCCGTCACCCAAGTGCTTTGACCATGCCGACTTACGAGTTTCGCTGCCCGGACGGCACGATCATCGAGCGCATCTTCAAGATCTCCGAGGTCCCCGACGAGATCCCCAACCCCAACGGCGAGGGCGTCGCGACGCGCATCATCAGCGGCGGCGCGGGGCTCGTCTTCAAGGGGTCGGGCTTCTACCTGACCGACTACGGCCGGAACGCGCACCGCACGACCGGCGACGCGAAGCCGGCGACCGGCGGCGAGGCGAAGAGCGGCGGGGAGGCCAAGGGAAGCGGCGAGGGCAAGGCGTCCGGCGGCGACGGCAAGGGCGCGTCGTCCGGCGGCTCGTCGTCGACCTCCTCGTCCTCGTCCTCGAGCAGCGGCCCGGCGGCCGCGTGAGCGTCTCGGCCGACGCGCTCCGCGAGGAGATCAACCGCGCCGCGCGCGCCCTCGGTGCGCCGGAGGAGTTCAACGCGGTGGTCACGCGGCCGAGCGACCCCGCGTTCGGCGAGTGGGCGACGAACGCCGCGATGGTGCTCGCCAAGCCCCTCGGCAGGAAGCCGCGCGACGCGGCGGAGGCGCTGATCGCCGCGATCGACTTCGCGTCGATCGGCGCGTCTGGGGCCGAGATCGCGGGGCCGGGCTTCATCAACGTCCGCGTGGATGCGGGGGCGCTCGCGCGCGTCCTGCCGACGATCATCGCGCAGGGGGCCGACTACGGCCGCGGCGACGCCGGCGCCGGCGAGCCGGTGGTCGTCGAGTTCGTGAGCGCCAACCCCACGGGCCCGCTCCACGTCGGCCACGGCCGGCAGGCCGCGCTCGGCGACGCGATCAGCACGCTCCTCGAATGGGCCGGGTGGCGCGTCAGCCGCGAGTTCTACTACAACGACGGCGGCGGCCAGATCGCCAACCTCGCGAAGAGCGTGCAGGCGCGCGCGAAGGAGCAGGGGGGCGACGCGGGCTTCCCGTTCCCCGAGAGCGGCTATCACGGCGAGTACATCCGCGAGATCGCCGCGAGCTACCGCGAGCGCCACCCGCACGACCCCGGCGCCGACGACCTCGAGGCGATCCGCGTCCACGCCGTCGCCGCCCTCCGCGCCGAGCAGGATCTCGACCTCAAGGCCTTCGGCGTCCGCTTCGACACGTACTACCTCGAGAGCTCGCTCTACGTCGACGGTCGCGTCGAGCGCACCGTCGCGGCGCTGCGCGCGAGCGGGCACACGTACGAGAAGGACGGCGCGCTCTGGCTCCGCACCACCACGTGGGGCGACGACCAGGACCGCGTGATGAAGCGGAGCGCGGAGAAGGGCGGGGAGTACACCTACTTCGTCCCCGACGTCGCGTACCACGTCACCAAGTGGGAGCGCGGCTTCCGCCGGGCGATCGACGTGCAGGGGGCCGACCACCACAGCACAACGACGCGCGTGCGCGCCGGGCTGCAGGCGCTCGACATCGGCATCCCCGCCGGCTACCCCGACTACGTGCTCCACCAGATGGTGACCGTCATGCGCGGCGGCGAGGAGGTGAAGCTCTCCAAGCGCGCCGGGTCGTACGTGACGGTGCGCGACCTGATCGAGGAGGTCGGCCGCGATGCGGTGCGCTACTTCTTCGTGATGCGGAAGGGCGACTCGCAGCTCGTCTTCGACGTCGACCTCGCGCGCAAGCAGTCGGACGAGAACCCGGTGTACTACATCCAGATGGCGCACGCGCGGATGTGCGGGATCTTCCGCGTCGGCGACGTCGACCCGGCGACGGTGACCGGCGAGGGCGTCGACCTCGCGGTGCTCGTGGAGCCCGCCGAGCGCGAGCTGGTCAAGGCGCTCGCCGACTTCCCGGCGATGCTCGCCGGCGCCGCCGCCGCGCTCGAGCCGCACCGCGTCGCCACGTGGCTCCACGACACCGCGGGGCTGGTGCACGGCTGGTACCACAAGCACCACGTCCTCGGCGAGCCCGAGCCGGTGATGCGCGCGCGCCTCGTGCTGGCGCGTGCCGCGCGCACCGTGCTCGCCAACGGCCTCGCCGTCCTCGGGCTCTCGGCGCCCGAGCGCATGTAGGCGCGCCTCCCCTCACGTCCCCCTCTCGCCCGCTCATGTCCGTCCTCGTCGTCGGTTCCGTCGCGCTCGACTCGGTCGAGACCCCCTTCGGCAAGGCCGAGGAGGTCCTCGGCGGCTCGGCCACCATGTTCGCCTCGAGCGCCTGCCACTTCGGGCCGGTGCAGCTCGTCGGCGTCGTCGGCTCCGACTACCCGGTGCACAAGCTCGAGCCGCTCCGCGCGAAGGGCGTCGACCTCGGCGGCCTCGAGACGGCCGAGGGCGAGAGCTTCCGGTGGCGCGCGCGCTACCGCCACGACCTCAACTCGGCCGAGACGCTCGAGACCCGCCTCGGCGTCTTCAGCCGCTTCCGCCCGCAGATCCCCGACGCGTTCCGCACGACGCCGTTCGTCTTCCTCGCGAACATCGACCCGCGGCTCCAGCTCGACGTGCTGCAGCAGGTCGAGCGCCCGCGGCTGGTGGCGATGGACACGATGAACTTCTGGATCGAGTCGCGCCGCCCCGACCTGGTCGAGCTCCTCGGGCACGTCGACCTGATCACGCTCAACGACGCCGAGGCGCGGCAGCTCACCGAGGAGTCGAATCTCGTGAAGGCCGCGAAGTGGATCATGGCCAGGGGGCCGAAGCACGTCGTGATCAAGAAGGGCGAGCACGGCGCCTTCCTCTTCAGCGGCGGGACGATCTTCTTCGCGCCAGCCTTCCCGCTCGAGGACATCTTCGACCCGACGGGGGCCGGCGACTCGTTCGCGGGGGGCTTCATCGGCTGGCTCGCCGCGACGCGCGACCTCTCCGAGGAGAACCTGCGACGCGCCGTGGTCTACGGCTCGGCGATGGGGTCGTTCGCCGTCGAGCGCTTCAGCAACGAGCGCACGATCGCCCTCACGCGCCCCGAGATCGAGCAGCGGGTCCGCGAGTTCCACCGGCTCGTGGCGTTCGACGCGCCGCTCCCCGCATGACGGGCGGCGGCGGCATCGACTACCGCGCGGCCGGCGTCGACCTCGAGAAGGCCGACGACGCGAAGGGGCGCATCCGTGCGCACGTCGAGAGCACGCTCACCGCGGGTGCCCGCGGCGCCTTCGGCGGGTTCGGGGGGATGTTCCGCGTCCCCGAGGGCTACCGCGCCCCCGTGCTCGTCTCGAGCGCCGACGGCGTGGGGACCAAGCTCAAGGTCGCGATCGAGGCGGGGGTGCACGACGGCGTCGGGCGCGACCTCGTCAACCACTGCGTCAACGACATCCTCGTGATGGGCGCGGTGCCGCTCTACTTCCTCGACTACGTCGCCTTCGGCCGGCTCGAGCCGCCGGTGGTCGAGGCGCTCGTGGCGGGGGTGGCGGCGGGGTGCCGCGAGAACGGCTGCGCGCTGCTCGGCGGCGAGACGGCCGAGATGCCCGGCGTCTACACGCCCCCCGACTACGACCTCGCCGGCTTCATCACCGGGATCCTCGAGGAGGACGCGATCCTCGGCGCCGCCCGCGTGCGCGAGGGCGACGCGCTCGTCGCGCTCGCGAGCGCGGGGCTCCACACGAACGGCTACTCGCTCGCGCGCAAGATCGTCGCCGACGCGATGCGCCTCGGCGTATACGATCCTTTCCCGGGCGAGGACGGGGCGACGGTCGCCGACGTGCTGCTGCGCCCGCACGTGACCTACCTGCCGGCGATGCGTCCCGTGCTCGGCACGGTGCACGCCATGGCGCACATCACCGGCGGCGGGCTCCCGGGGAACGTCAACCGGATGCTCCCCCCGACGCTCGACGCGGCGATCGACACCACGTCGTGGACGGTGCCGAACCAGTTCGCCCGCCTCGTCGAGGCGGGGCGCGTCGCGCCGGCCGAGGCGTTCCGCACGTTCAACATGGGCGTCGGGCTCGTGGTCGCGTGCGACCCCGCCGATGCCGACACTGTGATCGCGGCCGCCACGGCCGCGGGACAGCGGGCGTGGCGCGCCGGCCGCGTCGTCCCCGGCTCGGGGACGGTGCGGCTGCTCGGCCTCGCCTGACGCGCGCCCCGTCGGCGCCCCCACCCCGGACCATCGCACCACCTCCCATGCGCCTCCGTCCCTTCGTCACCACCGTCGCCGCCCTCGCGGCGCTCCCGTCGCTGGCCGCCGCGCAGACGACGAGCTGCGCCATCACGCCGGCGCTGTCGCCCGCCGCGGGCTTCGCGCTCGACGCGTGCCAGAAGGCCGCGGACTTCGCCACCTTCGTCCTCCCGCAGTTCGGCCAGGCGCTCGCCGGGGGCGGCGCGATCATCGGGACCGCGAACACCCTCGGCGGGCTGGGGAAGTTCTCGCTCAACGTGCGCGCGACCGCGGTGCAGGGGCGCCTCCCCCAGGTCGACCAGGTGACGCTCTCGAACGGGCGCACCGCGTCGAACATCCCGACGACCGAGGCCCCGGTCCCGGCCCCGGTGGTCGACGTCGGCGTCGGCATCCTCCCCGGCTTCGTGCGCGGCTTCCTCTCGCTCGACGGGATCGTCAACGTCGCCTACCTCCCCTCGGGCGACCTCGAGGACGTGCAGCTCCGCACGCCCTCGGGGCGCCTCGCGCTCGGCTTCGGCGGGCGCCTCGGCGTCACGCGCGACGGCCACGGCCTGCCGGCGATCTCGGTGAGCTACATCCGCCGCGACCTCCCCACCGCCGATCTCGCCGGGAGCTTCTCGGGCGGCTCCGGTGCGCAGGACTCGCTCGCGCTCACCGGCTTCAAGGTGCGTACGCAGTCGGCGCGCATCTCGATCTCGAAGAAGCTCGGCTTCCTCGAGCTGGGCGGCGGCTACGGGCGCGACCGCTACGACACGGAGCTCGCCGTGCGCGCGCGCGTCAGCGAGACGCTCGCGGGGGTGACGTCGGTGGCCACGGGGCAGCTCTCGCAGCAGCTCGAGGTCGAGCGCGACGTCCTCTACGGCTCGGTGGCGCTCAACTTCCCGCTCTTCAAGATCGCCGGCGAGGTCGGCCAGCATCGCGGCGGCACGCGCCTCGACACGTTCAACACCTTCGTCGACGGCAAGCAGAACGACCCGCGCCTCTTCGCGAGCGCGGGGCTCCGCATCAGCTTCTGACGGTGCGCACGGGGCGCGGCGGGCGATGAGCGAGGCGGCCGACCGCCGCTGGCTCGCGCACGCCCGCGCCCTCGCGCTCCGCGGGCACGGGAGGACGGCGCCGAACCCCATGGTCGGCGCCGTCGTCGTTCGCGACGGCGTCGTCGTGGGCGAGGGGTGGCACGCGGAGTACGGGGCGCCGCACGCCGAGCCGATGGCGCTGCGCGCGGCGGGCGAGGCGGCGCGCGGCGCGACCGCGTACGTGACGCTCGAGCCGTGCGCGCACCACGGCAAGACGCCACCCTGCACCGGCGCGCTTCTCGCCGCCGGGGTCACGCGCGTCGTCTTCGGTGCGCGCGACCCGAACCCGCTCGCGCGCGGCGGGGCCGAGGTGCTGCGGGCGGCGGGCCTCGCCGTCGACGGCCCGCTCGACGAGGAAGCGGTGCGCGACCTCGATCCCGTCTTCTTCCACGCCTTCGCGAGCGACCGCCCGTTCCTCACGCTCAAGCTCGCGCAGTCGCTCGACGGCGCGGTCGCCCCGGCCGATGGAGGCCAGCGATGGCTCACCGGCCCCGCGGCGCGCGCCGAGGTGCACCGGCAGCGCGCGGGGCACGACGCGATCCTCGTCGGTCTCGGCACGGTGCTCGCCGACGACCCGCTCCTCACCGTGCGCGACGTCGTTCCGCCGCCGCGGCGCCCCCCGCGCCGCCTCGTCGCCGATCGGGGCGCACGCCTCCCGCTCGGCTCACGCCTCGTGCGCACCGCGGCCGAGGTGCCGGTGGCGATCCTCGCGCCCACCGATCCGGCCTCGGCCGCCCGGCGCGACGCGCTCGCCGCGGCCGGCGTGGCGACGGTCGCAGGGGACGACCTCGCGACGCAGCTCCGCGCGCTGCGGGGCGAGGGGGTGCAGTCGGTCTACTGCGAGGGCGGGGCGCGGCTCGCGTCGGCGCTCCTCGGCGCGGGGCTCGTGGACCGGCTGGTTATCTTCACCGCGCCGGTGCGCCTCGGCGTCTCGGCGCGCCGGCCGGCGCTGGCGACGGACGCCGACCCGCCGGGCGCCCCCGGGCCGCGACTGATCGCGCTCGCGCGCCTCGGCGACGACACCATGGCCACCTACGACCTGACACGTGTTCACCGGGCTGGTTGACGACGTCGGCACCATCGAGAGCGTCCGGACGACGGAGGCGGGGCGCAAGTTCCGCCTCCGCTGCCGCTACGACGACCTCGCCGATGGCGAGAGCATCGCCTGCGACGGCGCCTGCCTGACGGTGCGGGAGCACGGCGCCGGGTGGTTCACCGTGGCGGCGGTCGTCACCACGCTCGAGCGGACGCACGTGGGGACGTGGGGCGTCGGGCGGCGGGTCAACCTCGAGCGCGCCCTCCGCGCCGGCGATCGGCTCGGCGGCCACATCGTGCAGGGGCACGTCGACGCGACGGGGACGATCGAGGCGATCGTCCGCCGCGACGACGCGTGGCTGGTGGACGTGTCGGTCCCGCCGGCGGTCGAGCGCCTGCTCGTCCCGCACGGCTCGGTGACGGTCGACGGCGTCTCGCTCACCGTCAACGCGCTCCCGCGTCCCGGCGTGCTGCAGCTCTCGCTCATCGAGTACACGTGGCGCCACACGACCTTCGCCGACCGCGTCGTCGGCGACGCGGTGCATCTCGAGGCGGACGTCGTGGCCAAGCACGTCGAGCGCCTGCTCGGCCCCTACCTCGCCCGCGCCGCCGACGAGGCGCGCCCGCCCGCGCCGCCGGCGCCCTCCGCCCCCACTCCCCGCCAGCTCGGGGCCGCCATCGGGATGCTGCGCGCGCTCGGAGACGGCTGAGCGCGGCGTCGTCCCACCGCTGATTCACAATGCCCTACGGTACCATCGCCCAGGCCCTCGAGGCGCTCCGCGCCGGTCGCTGCGTCGTCGTCGCCGACGACGAGGATCGCGAGAACGAGGGTGACCTGATCTGCGCGGCCGAGCTGGTCACGCCCGAGACGATCAACTTCATGCTGCAGGCCAAGGGCATGATCTGCCTCGCGCTCACGCCGGAGCGCGTCGCGCAGCTCGAGCTCGAGCCGCAGGGGCGCGAGAACACCGACGCCTTCCGCACCGCGTTCACGGTGAGCATCGACGCCGAGTCGCGCTTCGGCGTGACGACGGGGATCAGCGCCGCCGACCGCGCGACGACGATCCGCGTCGCCGTCGATCCCGCGACGCGCCCCGGCGACCTGCGGCGCCCCGGGCACATCCACCCGCTCCGCGCGCGCGAGGGCGGGGTGCTCAAGCGCGTCGGCCACACCGAGGCGGCGGTCGACCTGATGCGCCTCGCCGGGCTGCGGCCCGCGGGCGTCATCTGCGAGATCCTCAACGACGACGGCACCACCGCGCGCCGCGACGACCTGCGCCAGTTCGCCGAGCGCCACGAGCTCGTCTTCATCACCGTCGCGCAGCTCGTCGCGCACCGGCTGCAGACCGAGCGGCTCGTGCACCGCGTCGCGAGCGCGCGGCTCCCGACCGAGTTCGGCGAGTTCCGCATCGTCGGCTTCGCCAACGACCTCGACGCGGCGGAGCACGTCGCGCTGGTGCACGGCGACGTCGGCGACGGCGAGGAGGTGCTGGTGCGCATGCACAGCAAGTGCCTCACGGGCGACACCTTCCACTCGCGCCGCTGCGACTGCGGGTGGCAGCTCGAGACGGCGATGCGCATGGTCGCCGACGCCGGGCGCGGCGTGATCGTCTACCTCGACCAGGAGGGGCGCGGGATCGGGCTCCTCAACAAGCTGCGCGCCTACGAGCTGCAGGACCGCGGCGCCGACACGGTCGAGGCGAACGAGGCGCTCGGCTTCGGCCCCGACCTGCGCAACTACGGCATCGGCGCGCAGATCCTGCTCGACCTCGGGCTCCGGTCGATCCGCGTGATCACGAACAACCCCAAGAAGCTCGTCGGCCTCGAGGGCTACGGGCTGCGCGTCATCGACGGCGTGCGGCTCGAGGCCCCGGTCGACGCCGAGAACTTCAGCTACCTCACGGTCAAGCGCACGAAGCTCGGGCACCTCCCCTTCACGACCACTCCCGATGCCTGAGTTCCAGGGCTCGCCCGACGGGCAGGGCCGCCGGATCGCCGTCCTCGTCTCCCGCTTCAACGAGACCGTCACCACCGCGCTCGGCGAGGGCGCCGTGGCGACGCTCGTCGAGCAGGGGGTCGCCTTCGACGACATCGACGTGCTCGTCGTGCCGGGGGCGTGGGAGCTGCCGGCGGCCACGCGCGCCGCCTGCGCGACCGGGCGCTACGACGCGCTCGTCGTCGTCGGCGCCGTGGTGCGCGGCGAGACGCCGCACTTCGACTTCGTCGCGGGCGAGGCGAGCCGCGCGATCATGTCGCTCGGCCTCGAGTACGAGCTCCCGATCGGCTTCGGGCTGCTCACCACCGACACGATGGAGCAGGCGCTCGCGCGTGCCGGCGGCGACCACGGCAACAAGGGGCGCGACGCGGCGCTCGCCGCGCTCGAGATGGCGGACCTGCTCACGCGGCTGGAGGCGGCGGATGCCGGCGAGCATGGCTGAGCCGCGGCTCGAGACGCGGGCCCGCTCGCGCGCGCTGCAGGCGGTCTACGCGTGGGACGTGCGCGGCGGGACGGTGCCGCTGCGCACCGTGGCGCTGCAGGTCTGGGACGACATCGGGATCCCGCAGGACGAGCGCGCGTGGGCGGGGCGCATCGTCGAGGCGGTGGAGCGGCAGCGCGCGCGCATCGACGACGAGCTGGGCGAGGTCACGGTGAACTGGCGCCTCGAGCGCCTCGGCGCGATCGAGCGCACGGTGCTGCGCTGCGCGGCGGCCGAGTTCCTCGTGCTGCCGACGCCGGCCAAGGTGGTGCTGCAGGAGGCGGTGCGGCTCGCCGAGCGCTACGGCTCGGAGCAGAGCGCGCGCTTCGTCAACGGGGTGCTCGACGCGCTCGCGCGGCGACTCGGGAAGCTCTGAGCGCGTGAAGCTGCTCGTCCTCAACTGGCAGGATCGCGAGAACCCGCAGGCCGGGGGGGCCGAGGCGCACCTGCACGAGATCTACGGGCGCCTCGCCGCGCGCGGGCACGACGTCACGCTGCTCGTCTCGGGCTTCGACGGCGCGCCGGCCGACACGGTGCTCGACGGGATGCGCGTGCATCGCGTCGGGTCGCGCTGGGACTTCCCGCTCCACGTGCGCCGCGGCTACCGCACGCTGCGCGCGCGCCACGGCACCTTCGACGTCGTCGTCGAGGACATCAACAAGCTCCCGCTCTTCACCCCGCTCTGGGTGGACGAGCCGGTGGACGTCGTGGTCCCCCACCTCTTCGGCTGGACGGCGTTCCGCGAGGCGAGCGTGCCGGTGGCGGCGACGGTGGTCGCGGCCGAGCGGCTCATCCCCTGGGTCTACCGCGGGTGCGACTTCACGGGGATCAGCGAGTCGACGCGCGACGACCTGGTGCGCCGCGGCATCCCGCGCGGGCGCACGCGGGTGATCTACTGCGGGATGGACTCGGGGTTCTTCACGCCGGCGCCGGCGGAGCGGGCGGCGGTGCCGACCTTCGCGTACGTCGGGCGGCTCCGGCAGTACAAGGGCGTCGACCTCATCCTGCGCGCCTTCGCCCGGCTGGCGGTCCCCGGCGCCGTGCTCGAGATTGCCGGAACGGGGGAGGATCGTCCTCGATTGGAGGCCCTCGCGGCGTCGCTTGACCTCGGCGATCGCGTGCGGTTTCTTGGCTTCGTGAGCGAGGGCGAGAAGCGCGCCCTGCTCCGGAGGGCCTGGTGCGTGGCCCTCACCTCGCCGAAGGAGGGGTGGGGGATCACGAACCTGGAGGCGGCGGCGTGCGGGACGCCGGTCGTGGCGTCCGACAGCCC
>ERZ1066121.194-NODE-194-length-56060-cov-12.670744_pt1 | contig 56060 bp, 47 predicted proteins | sample MGYA00382768_ERZ1066121 | MGnify/ENA primary metagenome ERZ1066121 (study PRJEB33369, sample SAMEA5778351) | biofilm metagenome | biome: Industrial cooling water; feature: Water cooling tower basin; material: Biofilm | place: United Arab Emirates | collected...
GCTGCCGGCCGGGCCTGCCGCCGCCGCGCCGGCGGGCGAGCCTTCGGGTTCGCCGGCAGCGACGCGGGCGGACGGACCGGCGGATGCGGCCGCCCCGGGGCCGGCCTTCGACACGGTGCGGATCGACCGCGAGGGGGGCGCTCTGGTCGCGGGCCGCGCGCCCGCGGGCGCCACGGTCGACGTGCTGATGGACGGCGCGCCCGTCGCGCGGGCCACGGCCGACGAGGGGGGCAACTTCGCGGCCCTGTTCGACCTGCCCCCCGCGCCCGACCCGCGGCTGATGACCCTGCAGGCGACCGGCCCCGACGGCGCGGCCCTGCCGTCGGCCGAAGGCGTGGCGGTCGTCGCCGTGGTCCCGCCGCCCCCGGTCGATGCCGCGCCGGCCGCGTCGGCCGAGGTTCCGCCCGCCCCGGCGCCCGGGCCTGCCGCGATCCTTCTGTCGGACGAGGGCGCGCGCGTCCTCCAGTCGCCGACCGAGGCCGCCGGCCGGGCGGCACCGCCCCCGGTCCGGGTCGACACGATCGCGTATCCGCCCGGCGGGAGCGTCCAGATGGGCGGGCGGGCCGCGCCGGGATCGACCGTGCGGCTCTACCTCGACGACGAGGCGGTGGCGGACGCGACGGCGGAGGCGGACGGCGCCTGGGCCGTCACGCTGCCCGACGTGCCGGCGGGTCTCTATGCGCTGCGGGTGGACCAGGTCGACGCGGGCGGCAGCGTGACCGCACGCTTCGAGACGCCCTTCCAGCGCGAGGCGCCCGACCGGCTGGCGGCGGTGATGGAGGCCGTCCCGCCGGTGCCGGTCCCGGATCCGGCCGTCCCGGTTCCGGCCGAGGCACCCGCCGTGCCGCAGGCCGCCGCAGCGCCCGATGCGCCCCCGGCCCCCGCCCCCGCGCCGATCCGCGTGACCGTGCAGCCGGGCTTCACCCTCTGGCGGATCGCGCGCGAGAACTTCGGCGACGGCGTGATGTACGTCCAGGTCTACGAGGCGAACCGCGACCAGATCCGCGACCCCGACCTGATCTATCCCGGGCAGGTCTTCACCGTCCCCGTGGCGGACTGACGGGTCTGGCCATCCGGGCAGGCGGGGCCTAGGAAGGGGCCGATCGAAAGGCTCCCCATGCGCCGCGCCAGCCCGCCAGCCAGCCCGCCACCCGCCAGCACGCCCGCCGACGCCGCCGACCGGCCCGCGACGGGCTGGCAGACGATCCGCCGCGTCGTCCCCTATCTCTGGCCCGAGGGGCAGCCCTGGGTGAAGCGGCGCGTGGTCCTCGCGATGCTCATGCTGCTGATGGGCAAGGCCGTCGCGGCCTTCACGCCCTTCCTCTACAAGGCGGCGGTGGACGCGCTGGCGGGCGACACGCCCTCGGGCGCGATGCTGCTGGCCTTCAGCGCCGTGGGCCTGACGGTGGCCTACGGCGTCGCGCGCCTGGCGACGGCGGGCTTCAACGAGCTGCGCGACGTGGTCTTCGTGCGCGTGGGCCAGCGCGCGCTGCGCCAGCTTGCGCTCGAGACCTTCACCCACATCCACCGGCTGTCGCTGCGCTATCACATCACCCGGAAGACCGGCGGTCTGTCCCGCATCATCGAGCGGGGGGTGAAGGGCGTCGACTTCCTGCTGCGCTTCATGCTGCTGTCCGTCGGGCCGCTGATCCTCGAGCTGACCATGGTGTCGGTCATCTTCCTCGTCGTGTTCGGCTGGCAGTATTCGGCGGTCGTGGTCGTCACCATCGCCATCTACGTGGCCTTCACCATCCGCGTCACCGAATGGCGGGTGAAGATCCGCCGCGCGATGAACGACCACGACGCCGACGCGAACCAGAAGGCGATCGACAGCCTCCTGAACTTCGAGACGGTGAAGTACTTCGCCGCGGAGGCGCGCGAAGCCGCGCGCTACGACCGCGCGATGGCGGGCTACGAGCGGCTGGCCGTGCGGACGGGCTATTCGCTGTCGTTCCTCAACTTCGGGCAGGCCTTCGTCATCACCGCGGGGCTCATCATCGTCATGGTCATGGCGGCCATGGGGGTGCAGGCGGGGGCGCTGACGGTCGGCGACTTCGTCATGGTCAACGCCTACATGATCCAGATCACCATGCCGCTGGGATTCCTCGGCACGGTCTACCGCGAGATCCGGCAGGCCCTGGTCGACATGGGCGAGATGTTCGGGCTGCTGTCCCAGCCCGCCGAGGTGCAGGATCGCCCCGGCGCCCCGCCCCTGGCGGTGCGGGGGGCCGAGGTGGCGTTCGACCGGGTCTCGTTCGGCTACGACGCCGCGCGTCCGATCCTGCACGGGGTCTCGCTGCGCGTCGGGGCGGGGGAGCGGGTGGCGCTCGTGGGCCCGTCCGGCTCGGGAAAGTCGACGATGGGGCGTCTGCTGTTCCGCTTCTACGACGTGACGGGGGGCGCCATCCGCATCGACGGGCAGGACATCCGCGCCGTCACGCAGGACAGCCTGCACGCGGCCATCGGCGTGGTGCCGCAGGACACGGTGCTGTTCAACGACACGATCCTCTACAACATCGCCTACGGGCGCGAGGGCGCGAGCCAGGCCGAGGTCGAGGCCGCGGCCAGGGCCGCCCGCATCCACGACTTCATCCAGCGTCTGCCCGAGGGCTATGCGACCACGGTGGGCGAGCGCGGGCTGAAGCTGTCGGGCGGCGAGAAGCAGCGCGTGGGCATCGCGCGCACGCTGCTGAAGAACCCGCCGATCCTGCTGCTCGACGAGGCGACGAGCGCGCTCGACAGCCAGACCGAGGCCGACATCCAGGAATCGCTGCGCGCGATGGGCGAGGGCCGGACGGTGATCACCATCGCCCACCGCCTGTCGACCATCGCCGACGCCGACCGCATCCTCGTGCTCGAGGCGGGCCGGATCGTCGAGGAGGGGACGCACGAGGGGCTGCTGGCCGAGGGCGGCCGCTACGCCGCGATGTGGGCGCGCCAGTTCGCCGAAGAAGACGAGGCCGAGGCGGCCTGATCCCGCGGGGCTTGGCAAGCCTTGCGCCGACCGTGTATGACCCGCTGAACCAGCAAGGATCACCGGCGTGAGCAACCCTGACAGCTTCATCGACGAGGTGACCGAGGCGGTGCGGCGCGACAGGCTCTACGGGCTGTTCCGCCGCTTTGGCTGGATCGGGATCGTCCTCGTGCTGGCGCTGGTCGGGGCCGCGGCGTGGACCGAATGGACGAAGGCGCGCGACCGTGCCGCGGGGCAGGCCTTCGGCGACGCGGTCCTCGCGGCGCTGGACGCCCCCGACCCCGCCGCGCGCGCCGCGGCGCTGGGCGGGGTCGAGGCCGACGGGGCGCAGGTCGCCGTGCTCGCGCTGATGCAGGCGACCGATCCCGCGACCGACCGGGCGGGGGCGCTGGCCGCGCTTGACCGCGTGGCGGGCGACGGCAGCCTTCCGCAGATCTGGCGCGACCTCGCCGTCCTGCGCCGCGTGATCGTGGCGGGGGCCGAGCAGCCCGCGGCCGACCGCCGCGCCGCACTCGGGCCGCTGACGGAACCCGGACGCCCCTTCCGGCCCCTTGCGCTGGAGCAGATGGCCTATCTTCAGGTCGAGGCGGGCGAGACGGAGCCCGCGATCGAGGCGTTCCGGGCGCTGACGGTCGATCAGGGCGCCCCCGCGGGCTTGCGCCAGCGCGCGGCGCAGATGATCGTGGCGCTGGGTGGTTCGCTCGATGCGGGCTGATGCGCGGCGGACCGCTTCGCTCGCGCGGGCGGGCGGCAGCAGGGCGGGGGTCCCGGGACAGACGATGCGCACGACACTGGTTCTTGCCCTGGGCAGCCTCGTGGCGCTGGCGGGCTGCGCCGAACGCGAGGTGATCCTGTCCGGCGAGCGCCTGGCGGTGCGCGGCGAGGCCGGAGCGGTCGCCGCCGGCGCCGCGAACCGGGCGCTGCCCATCGCGCTGCCGGCGATGCAGGCCAACGCCGACTGGCCGCAGCGCGCGGGCAACGTGCGCCATGCCTCGCCCCACGGCAGGCTCTCGGCGCTCCCGCAGCTCGCGTTCAGCGTGCCGATCGGGCAGGGAAACACGCGGCGCAACCGGATCTCGGCGGCGCCCGTCGTGGCCGACGGGCGGGTCTTCACGCTCGACGCGGTTGCGCGGCTGGCGGCGACCTCGACGGGGGGGCAGCCGCTCTGGTCCGTCGACCTCACCCCGCCCGCGGACAGCGCGAACCCGGTTTCCGGCGGCGGCCTCGCCTACGGGGCGGGACGGATCGTCGTGGCGACCGGCTTCGGCGAACTGGTGGCCGTCGACCCCGCGACGGGCCGCATCGCCTGGCGGCAGCGGCTCGACGCGCCCGTCACCGGCGCGCCGGCGGTGGACGGCGACACCGTCTATGTCGTGGGGCGTGACGGGTCGGCCTGGGCCGTCGACGCGGGGAACGGCCGCGTCCGCTGGACGCTGCCCGGCACCCCGCAGGACAGCGGGATGATCGGATCCTCGGCCCCCGCCGTGACCGATCGCGCGGTGCTGCTGCCCTTCGGTGACGGCACCGTGACGGCGGCGCTGAAGGGCAGCGGGATCCGCGTCTGGAACACCATCGTCGGCGGCGAGCGGCCGGGCCGCGCCTTCGCGCAGATCGACGACATCACCGGCGATCCGGTGGTGCAGGGGGCAACGACCTTCGTGGGGACGACCGCCGGCCGGACGCTCGCCTTCGACACGGCCTCGGGCGAGGAGATCTGGGCTGCGCCCGAGGGCGCGCTGGGCCCGGTGCTGGCGGTGGGCGGATCGGTCTTCACGGTGAACGACGAGGCGCGGCTCGTGCGGCTCGACGCCGCCACCGGAGAGCGCATCTGGTCGGTGCCGCTTCCCTACTTCACGACCGACCGGGTGCGGCGGCGCGATGCGATCGTTGCCCATTACGGCCCGGTGCTGGCGGGGGGGCGGATCGCGGTCGCGGGCGGCGACGGCGTTCTGCGGCTCTTCGATCCCGTGAGCGGCGCACTGGTCGCGACCGCCGCGATCCCCGGCGGGGCGGCCTCGCAGCCCGCGCTGGCGGGCGGGCTTCTCTACGTCGTGGGCGCCGACGGGCAACTTCACGCTTTCCGCTGACCGCCGGGGCGTGTATCCGCGCCGCCTGACCAGCCGTCGGAGTGCGCCATGACCTTCACCCTCGCCATCGTCGGGCGGCCCAACGTCGGCAAGTCGACGCTGTTCAACCGTCTGGTCGGGCGCAAGCTGGCGCTCGTGGACAACCAGCCCGGCGTCACCCGCGACCTGCGCGAGGGCGACGCGAAGCTCTTCGACCTGCGCTTCACCGTGATCGACACCGCGGGGCTGGAGGAGGTCACCGACGACAGCCTCCAGGGCCGGATGCGGCGGCTGACCGAACGCGCGGTCGACATGGCCGACGTGTGCCTCTTCCTGATCGACGGGCGCGCCGGGGTGACGACCACCGACAAGGTGTTCGCCGACATCCTGCGGAAGAAATCGGCGAAGGTGATCCTCGGCGTCAACAAGGCCGAGGGGTCGGCCGGGGACGCGGGCGCGCTGGAGGCCTGGAGCCTGGGCCTCGGCGATCCGATCCGGCTGTCGGCGGAGCACGGCGAGGGGATGGACGACCTCTACCGCGTCCTGCGCCCGATCGGCGAGGGCTTCGCCCCCCGCGCCGAGGCCGACGCGCCCGTCGTCGACGTGGACGTGCCCGAGGATTCGGAGGAGGAGGCCGACCCCAAGGCGCATGCGCCGACCGACGCGAAGCCCCTCCAGATCGCCGTGATCGGGCGGCCCAACGCGGGCAAGTCCACCCTCATCAACACGATCCTCGGCGAGGATCGGCTGCTGACGGGGCCGGAGGCCGGGATCACGCGCGACGCGATCTCGGTCCGCACGGTGTGGCAGGGGACGCCCATGCGCATCTTCGACACCGCCGGGATGCGCAAGAAGGCCCGGATCGAGGACCGGCTCGAGAAGATGTCGGTCTCCGACGGCATCCGCGCGGTGCGCTTCGCCGAGGTGGTCGTGGTGCTTCTGGACGCCGGGATCCCCTTCGAGGTTCAGGACCTGCGCATCGCCGACTTCGCCGAGACCGAAGGGCGCGCCGTGGTCGTCGCCGTCAACAAGTGGGACCTGGAGGCGGAGAAGCAGCAGAAGCTCGCGAGCCTGAAGGAGATGTTCGACCGCCTGCTGCCCCAGCTTCGCGGCGCGCCGCTGGTCACGGTGTCGGCCAAGACCGGGCGCGGCCTCGACCGCCTGCACGACGCGATCCGGGTCGCGCACGACGTCTGGAACCGGCGGGTGCCGACCGCGCGGCTGAACACCTGGCTGGGCGCGATGACCGAGGCGCATCCCCCGCCCGCGCCCGGCGGCCGCCGGATCAAGCTGCGCTACATGACGCAGGTGAAGACCCGGCCCCCCGGCTTCGTCGCGATGTGCAGCCACCCGGAGGACATGCCGGAAAGCTACCGCCGCTATCTGGTGAACGGCCTGCGCGACCACTTCGCGATGCCGGGGACGCCGATTAGGCTGACGTTCCGGGGGCAGGGGGACCGCAATCCGTTCAAGGACCGCAAGTTCAGGACGCCGAGTAGGTTGAGGAAGCACAAGGAGGGATAGGGGGCGAAGCAAACGAATGAGTTTTGTTCTCAAGTCAGTTTAGTCACTTCCTAGTATCCGGCCCGATTGGGCCGGCTACTCACACAAATATTTGAACAAGCCCAATGACCACTCCGGCCACAGTTAGTGCGAGCATGATTCTGCGATACGCTGCGTCATTCATCGTTGTAAAAACCTCACGATGCCGCAGTGGGACGTTTCTTTAGCCCCGGACGTTCCGCTTGTTTTCGTTTGGCTCTACCTTCTTCGGTGGCCTTTGACATGTCGTCAGCAATTGCCTTCAAGCGATGGACCAATGGCGTCAAATCGTACTCGTTGGAGGTCCGTCCATGTGTTTTTCCATTAAAGCGCTGTTTTCTTTGCAAAAGCCCTTCCGCTTCCAGATTGACAATTGCTCGCTGCACGGTTTTCAAGCTAGTCCCGAGCCTGTCGGCGATTGTACGTTTTGATGGATATGGCATGTCTCGTGGTTTCCACCAGTGGTCGATCAAATGCACAAGCACGGCAAGTTCATTCATGCCAATTTTAAGACGCGCTTGCCCTCGAAGCAGTGCGACTGGCAGGACAGTATAGCCAATCGACATCGTACCTTTGCCCCATTTTTGATCCAGTAGTTTTTGGTCTTCTCCTTGTTTCCTGCTTCGGGTAGCTAGCTTGACCACTTTCTCATCATCGCTCATCTGCACACCTCAGTTATGTTGTGTCCGGCGCTACAGATGGCGTAGAAAGTGCTTTGAGGGAAGGGCTTCGGCCAACACACCTATGGACACGGTAGATCATAGGGTATGGGCATCTCCGATCATAGGTCTACTGGACGCAGACGGCCATTAAAGAAGCATAAGCCGCGAAACAGGACGCACATCAGCAGGACGAGATATCATACAAGGAACCCCCGGTCACTTTTGACCATAGGTGTCGGCAATCTCGTCTCGTTAGGCTTTAGCAGATTTCCGAAGCAGCGGATGTGCTGTGCGCTTTTTTCTGCATTCTACCCCGCCGCCACCCTGATCACCGGCTCCATCCGCGCCAGCACCTCATCCCCCAGGTGGCACTTCACCTGATGCCCGCTGCCCAGGTCGCGCACCGGGGGCACCACCGTCTCGCACAGCCTTCCCGGCACCTCGGCCTTCCACCGGCACCGCGTCTGGAAGGGGCACCCGGGCGGCGGGTTCATCGCGGAGGGAATGTCCCCCTCCAGCACGATGCGCTGCTTCGTCACGCGAGTGTCGGCGATGGGGACGGCGGACAGAAGCGCCTCGGTATAGGGGTGGTAGGGGGGCGCGAAGACCTGGTCGGTCGTCCCCATCTCCACCACATGCCCCAGGTACATGACCATCACCCGGTCGCTCAGGTAGCGCACGATCGACAGGTCGTGGCTGATGAACAGGAGCGTCGTCCCGTTCTCGCGCTGGATGTCCATCAGAAGGTCGGTGACGGCGGCCTGCACGCTCACGTCCAAGGCGCTGACCGGCTCGTCCGCGACCACCACCTTCGCGCCCCCCGCGAAGGCGCGCGCGATGCCGACGCGCTGCTTCTGCCCGCCCGACAGCTGGCGCGGCATCCGCTCGGCGAAGGCGCGGGGCAGCTTCACAAGGTCCAGCAATTCCAGCATCCGGGCTTGGCGGTCGGCGTCGCTGTCGCCAATGCGGAAGATCTCCAGCGCGCGGATGATCTGGCGGCCCACGCTCATCGACGGGTTGAGCGTGTCGAAGGGGTTCTGGAACACCATCTGGACGCCCGACACCGTCTCGGTCGACCGGTGCTGCACGGGCGTGTCCTGGATGTCGCGCCCGTAGAGCAGGATCCGCCCGCTCGTCGCCGTCTCGAGCCCCATGAGCACCTTGGCGAAGGTCGACTTGCCGCAGCCCGACTCGCCCACGATCGCCAGCGTCTCGCCGCGCCGCGCCTCGAAGGTGAGCGTCTCGTTGGCCTTGACCACGCGGGTCTCGCCGCCGCCGAAGGCACCGCCCGAAACCGCGTAGTACTTCCGCAGGTCGTCCATCCGCAGGACGACCTCGCCCGGCGGCACGCGGTCGTGGACCTTGCCCCTGGCCGGGGGCACCGCCCAGTCGATCTCGTCCCAGCGCAGGCAGCGGGTGGCGTGGCGGTCGCCGGGCACCGCATGCATCGGGATGTCCCGCGCGTCGCAGCGGCCCGCTTCGAAGTAGTCGCAGCGCGGGCCGAAGTTACAGCCCGGGGGGCGTTCGTGCGGCAGGGGGAAATTGCCGGGGATGGCGACGAGGGGACGGTCGTTCTTGTCCGCCCCCGGCAACGGGATGGAGCGGAACAGCGCCTGCGTGTAGGGATGGCGCATCCGGTCGAAGACCTGCGCCACGTTCCCCGTCTCCACCGCCTCGCCCGAGTACATCACGCAAAGCCGGTTGCAGACGTCGAGGATGAGGCCGAGGTTGTGGCTGATGAACAGCATCGAGGTGCCGTACGTCCGGCCAAGATCGCGCACGAGGTCGACGATCCCTGCCTCCACCGTGACGTCGAGCGCGGTCGTCGGCTCGTCGAGGATCAGGAGCGCGGGGCGCGCCATCAGCGCCATGGCGATCACGATCCGCTGCTGCTGCCCGCCCGACAGCTGATGGGGATAGGCCTGCAGGATCCGGTCGGGGTCGGGCAGGCGCACGTCGGCGACGATCCGGCGCGCGAGCGCCATGGCCTCGGCCCGCGGCATCCCCCGGTGGATCATCGGCACCTCGGCCAGTTGCGCGCCGACCCGCATCGCGGGGTTCAGCGAGGCCATCGGCTCCTGGTAGATCATCGCGATCTCGCTGCCGCGGATGCGGCGCAGGCTCTCCTCGTCCATCGTGGTGAGGTCCTGGCCCCTGAAGCGGATCGTGCCCCCGGTGATCCGCCCGTTGCGCCCGAGGTCGCGCATGACGGCCAGGGCCACCGTCGACTTCCCGCAGCCCGATTCGCCCACCAGCCCCACCGCCTCGCCGGGCATGACCGTGCAAGAGAAGTCCATGACGGCGGGTATCTCGCGCAGCCGCGTGGAGAAGCTGATCGAGAGGTTCTCGATCTCGAGGATGGGCTTGGTGGGGTCCCGGTCGGTCATCGGGTCAATCCCTCAGGCTTTCCTCGCGCAGACCGTCCGCGAGCAGGTTGAGGCCGAGCACCAAGCTCATCAGCGCCAGCGCGGGCGCCACGGCGGCATGGGGGTAGAGCGCCAGCAGCGTGCGCCCGTCGTTGATGGTGGAGCCCCAGTCGGGGCTTTCGGGGCTGACGCCCAGCCCGAAGAACCCGAGCGTGCCGAGAAGGATCGTGGTGTAGCCGATCCGCAGGCAGAAGTCCACGATCAGGGGGCCGCGCGCGTTGGGCAGGATCTCCCAGAGCATGATGTACCAGGGGCTTTCCCCGCGCGTCATGCCGGCGGCCACGTAGTCGCGGGCCTTCAGGTCCATCACGATGCCCCGGACGATGCGGAAGACCGTGGGCGCGTTGACGAAGACGACCGAGACGAAGACGTTGAGGATGTTGGGCGCCATCGACCAGACGCCGAGCGGGTCGGCGTCGAACGCGAGCCCGGAGTAGGCCCAGAGACCCACCGCCAGCGTGATCCCGACGTAGAGGTTGCGCTTCCAGGGCGTGGTGAAGAACCGGCTGTTCCACAGCACGCAGAGGAACAGGATCGGGAACAGGAACAGGATCGCGGCGAGCCAGACCGGGATGCCGGTGTCGCGGATCTCGGGCGTCACCAGCAGGTAGAAGAGCAGGATGACGGGGAAGGCGAGGACGAGATTGGCCACGAAGGACAGCGCCGTGTCGAGCCGCCCGCCGAAGTAGCCCGCCGGCAGGCCCAGCGTGATCCCCACCATGAAGGCGAAGACCGTGGCGGCGGGCGCGATCACCAGCACCTCGCGCGCGCCCATGACCATGCGGCTGAAGACGTCGCGCGCGCGGCTGTCGCCGCCCAGCAGGTACCAGTCGCCCTCCGCCCCCGGAACGGGCGTGCCCGGCACCACGTTCTTCATCCCCGAGAGCTGCGCCAGCGGGTCGTGCGTGACGATCAGGTCGGCGAAGACGGCGGTGAGGACCCAGAACATCACCAGCGCGAAGCCGACCGTCGCGACCGCGCTGCCGAACAGCCGGCCATAGAGCCCGAGCCTGCGGCGGAAGGCGATCGACAGCGCGAAGGCGGCGGCGAGCGCAAGCCAGACCGGCCAGAACCGGGCCGCCATGAGGCCGAGGATCGACCCCCAGGACAGCGCCTCGTCCATCAGCTCAGCCGGATGCGGGGGTTGAGGAAGACATAGCCGATGTCCGACAGAAGCTGCGTGACCAGCACGACCAGCACCGCCACCACCGAGCAGCCGAGAAGGAGCTGGATGTCGTTGTTGCCCGCCGCCTCCACCAGCGTCCAGCCGAAGCCCTTGTAGTTGAACAGGGTCTCGACGATCACGACGCCGTTCAGAAGCCAGGTGAACTGGAGCATGATGACCGTGAAGGGCGCGATCAGCGCGTTCCGGAGCGCGTGGCGGATCACCACGTCGCGGAAGCGCACCCCCTTCAGCCGGGCGGTGCGGATGTACTGCTGCGTCATCACCTCGGTCATCGAGGCGCGGGTCATCCGCGCGACGTAGCCGATCCCGTAGAGCGCGATGGTCAGGACCGGCAGCGTGAAGTTCCAGACCGTGATGTCGTCCATCGCGCTGGTCGCGGTGCCCTGGAACAGCGTGTTCCCCTCGATCCAGCCCCAGTCCCTGAGGATCGGCGAGATCCCGGTCGAGGCCGAGGCGAAGAGCGCCACGAGGATCACGCCCGAGACGTATTCGGGCGTGGCGGTCGTCACGATCGCCGCGGTCGAGAGGCTGCGGTCGGTCCGCGACCCCTCGCGCATCCCCGCGAGGATGCCGAGGACCAGCGAGGTCGGGATCATCACCGCAAGGACGCCGAGCATGAGCCAGCCCGTCGCCGCAAGGCCCTGTGCGATCACCTCCGCCACCGGCTTGCGGAAGACGGTGGACCATCCCCAGTCTCCCTGGAGGATGCCGCAGTGCGTCGGCGCAGGCCCGTCGCCCGCGCCGTCGGGGAAGCAGCGGCCGCGCAGCACGCCGTCCTCGCCCCGGTAGGTCCAGCCCGGCACGACCCCCAGCCATTCGCCGTAGCGGGCGGCGAGGCTCTGGCCGAAGCCGTTCTGCCGGAGCCAGTCCGCGACGGCCTCGTCCGACATGCGGACCGAGCCTTCGGACCGCGCGAGCTTCTCGAGGTTCGGGGGCAGGTTCGTCAGCGCGAAGACGATGAAGGTCAGCGCCAGCGCCGTCGCGACCATGATCCCGAGCCGGCGGAGGATGAACCGCGTCACGGCCGACCTCCGCGCCCGCCGGCGGCGAACCGCGCCGCCGGCGGCTCCGCGCCGGTCGGGGACCGCTGCGGGACCCCGCGCGGCATCGGCCCGGTCAGGCCTCGATCCACCACTTGTAGTGGTGATGCTCCAGCGACGGATGCTGCTCGGCCCCCATCACGCCCGGGCGGTTGTGCTTGAACATCGACCGCCAGAAGGGCTGGACCATCACGCCTTCCTGCTGGAGGATCGTCTGAAGCGTCACCATGATCTCGCGCCGCTGGTCGGCGTCCGCAAGCGACAGCGCCTTCGCCATCGCCGCGTCGAACTCGGGGTTGGCCATCGCCGTCTCGTTCCACGAGCCCGTGGAGGTATAGGCGAGCGACATGTTCTGCACGGCGAGCGGCCGGTGGTTCCACGACGTGCCCGAGAAGGGATACTTCTGCCAGTCGTTCCAGAAGGTGCTTCCCGGCAGGATCGTCCGCTTCACGTTGACGCCCGCCTCGCGAAGCTGGGCGGCCAGCGCGTCGGCGGTCGACGCCTCCCACGCGTCGTCGAGCGAGATGAGCTCGATCTCGGCCTCGGCGAGGCCAGCCGCCTCAAGCGCCGGCACGGCGAGCGACTTGTCGACGACCTGCGGCGGAAGCGGCGCGTACTCCGGGTGGATGGGGCAGGCGTGGTGGTTCTCGGCTGGCGTGCCGAGGTTGTTGTAGCCCAGTTCGAGCAGGACCCTGTTGTCGACCGCCGCCTGCAGCGCCCGGCGCACCTCGCGGGTCTTGTAGAGATCGGAGGCCTGGTTGAAGCGCAGGCAGATGGTGCCCGCCGTCACGATCTCGGACTTCTGCCAGCCGAGGTCGTCGAGCATCCCGATGAAGTCGCCCACCGACTCGTAGTTGCTGTCGATCTCGCCCGAGGCAGCCAGCGCCACCATGGCCGACGGATCGGTGCCGAAGTCGATGTAGTGGATCGCGTCCAGCGGTGGGGTGCCGCCCCACCAGGCATGGCCGGCGTTCCGGACCAGCGTCATGCGCTGGCCGACCGCGATCTCGCCCGGCAGGTACGCGCCGGTGCCGATCGGGTTGGTCGAGGGGTCCGAGCCGTCGACATAGCTCGAATGCACCACGGCGGCGGGGTAGTCCGAGATGTTGGCGACCACGGCAATGTCCGGCTCGGACAGGGACAGCCGCACCGTCATCGGGTCGACCACCGTCACCGCGCCCTCGCGCAGCGCCTTCGCCTCGGGATCGACGAGGCCGGGGAAGCGCGAGGCCATCGCGTTGCCCTCGGCGTTGCCGTCCGCCCAGCGCGCGAAGTTGCGCGCGACGTCCTCGGCGGTGAAGTCGTCCCCGTTGTTCCACTTGACGCCCGGGCGGACGCGCAGCGTGTATTCGGTCGCGTCCTCGTTCGTCTCCCAGCTTTCCAGCAGGCGGCCCTCGAAGGTGCCGTCGGCGTTGTACTGGACGAGGTATTCGAGCCAGCCGCGATAGACGTTCGAGATCTGCGGCCAGTCGGCGGTGCGCGGATCCTTCAGCGCCTTCGTCTCCATCCCGACGCGCAGGATGCCGCCCACCGTCGGCTCCTGCGCCCGGGCCGGGGCCGGCAGGCCGATCAGGGCGTAGGCCGCCGCCGCCGAGACGCCGAGCGAGGTCGCCCGCGTCAGGAACTCTCGGCGGCTGAGCCGGCCCCCGGCTTGCTCGCGCGCATACATCCGCGCGGCCGGGTGCAGGTATTCGTGCCGGGTCGAATGGGTCATCGTCGTCTCCCTGTTCGTCTTTTGTGTCGGCCGCCCGCGGCCCGGGCCGGCCGCGGCCACGTGGGGGACCGGGCCGCCGGGCCCGGCCGCATCCCGCCATTGCGCACGCTTTCCCGCGGCCCGTCAATGATGCGTTTGGCCGGTTTCCCGCATGTTTGCGACATGCGCGGCGGTCGCCGCCCTCAGCCGCCGCGGCGGAAGGCGGTGGGCGACTTGCCGGTCTGGTGCTGGAAGGCCCGGGTGAAATAGGCGGCGGAGGCGAAGCCCAGCGACTCGGCCACCGCGCGCACGGGCATCGCCGTCTCGGCGAGGAGCCGGCGCGCCTCGAAGATCCGCCGGTCCTGCAGCAGCGACGAGGCCGGGCGTCCGCAGGCGATCCGGCAGCAGCGCGTCAGGTGGGTGGCGGTGACGCCCAGCGCGGCGGCGAAGTCGGCAACCCCCATGCCCGACCGGAAGTCGCGCTCGAGCAGCGCGGTATAGCGCGCGACGAGGCGCCGGGTCGCGTCCGGGCGGAGGGCCTCGGGCGCGGTCCGCGCCACCTGCCGCTCCAGCCAGACGCCGAGCAGGCCGAGGTGGTGGTGGGCCGCGCGGTCGTGGCCCGGATGGTCGCTGTGCAGCTCGCGCTGGATGCTGTCGAGAAGCACGTTCAGTTCCTGCTGGCCCTGAACCTCGCGGATGCGCAGGTGCTGGGACGCGCGCGGCAGCGGCAGGCCGCAGTCGCGCCCGAAGTAGAGCGCCGTCCCGAAGACATGCAGGCCGAGCTCGAACCCGTGCATGACCCCGGCCGGGATGAAGACCGCGTTGTGCGCGGTGTAGCCGCGCGTGACGCCCGCCACGGTGATCCGCCCCTGGCCCTTGGTGAACCACAGGAGCTGCGGCTCGGGGATCGACCGCATCGCCTCGACCCGCCACTTGCCCCCGGCCGCCAGGCGCGGAATCGCCATGAGACGCGGCGTGGGCGGCGGGCTCGCATCGAGCATGACGGGGAATCCTCGGGTGACGATCCCTGATAGCAAGCCCTGTGGACAACTCAAAGGCAAACGGCGCCGGCTCGGCCCCCGCGCCGCGACCGGCAGCTTTCCGCCGGTGGCCCGGGTCAGGGCAGGGCGACCGCCTCCCAGCCGCGCAGGCGGTTGCGGAACCAGGTCCGCTGGCGCTTGGCGTACTGGCGGGTGGCAAGGGTGGCCGCCGCGACCGCCTCGTCCAGCGTCGACTCGCCGCGCAGATGCGCCATCAGCTCGGCCGCGCCGATCGCCCGCGCCGAGGGCCGGCCGGGGATCCAGAACGGCGCCTCGCGCGCGACCTCGTCCAGCGCGCCGGCCGCCATCATGGCCTCGAAGCGGCGGTCGATCCGCGCCGCGAGCCAGGCGGGGTCGGGCTGGAGGACCAGCGCGCGGACGCGGCCGGGGGGCAGGAGCGGCGGGGGCGTGGCGCGCTGCCAGTCGGCCAGCCCGCGCCCGGTGGCGCGAAGCACCTCCCAGGCGCGCTGGACCCGCGCGGGGTTCGCACGGTCGATCCGCGCCCGCGTCCCGGGGTCGAGGTCCGCGACCATGCGGTCGAGGCCGCCCGACCGGCGCAGCGCGTCCGCCTCGGCCCGCACCCCGGGCGGAACCGGGGGCACGGGGGCAAGGCCCTCGGTCAGCGCGGACAGGTAGAGGCCCGTCCCCCCGACGATCACCGGGCGCAGCCCCTCGGCCAGCACCCGTTCCACCTCGCGCAGCCAGTGGCCGACGGAATAGGGCGCGTCGCGCCCGACGTGGCCGTAGAGCCGGTGGGGCAGGGCGGCCTCGTCCGCGGGCGAGGGCCGCGCCGTCAGGATGCGCCAGCGCGCGTAGACCTGCATCGCGTCGGCGTTGACGATGACGCCGCCCCCCTCGGCCACGATCCGCGCGGCCAGCGCCGACTTGCCCGAGGCGGTGGGACCCGCGATCAGGACCGGTGCTCCGGCCGCGACCGCCGGGTCAGGGACGGCCATCGCCGCGCGCCCTCCCGCGCCCCGCCGCCGGGCGGGCGCCTCGGCCGTTGAACGCGTCCCGGTTCTTCGTCATCTTGCGGCGACCCGCGCGACGGGGCAGAAGCGCCCGCGCCCCTTCCCGGACCGGAGCCCGTCCCGATGCACGACCAACGCCCCCCCGCCCCGGCCTACCGCCGCGTGATGCTGAAGATCTCGGGCGAGGCGCTGATGGGCGACATGGGCTACGGGCTGCATCCGCCGACCGTGGCGCGCATCGCCGAGGAAGTGAAGTCCGTCCATGACCTCGGCGTGGAGATCTGCATGGTGATCGGCGGCGGCAACATCTTCCGGGGCCTGCAGGGCTCGGCGCAGGGGATGGAGCGGACGACCGCCGACTACATGGGGATGCTGGCCACCGTGATGAACGCGCTGGCCATGCAGTCGGCCATGGAAAGCCTGGGCATCCACACCCGCGTCATCAGCGCGATCCCGATGGACCAGGTCTGCGAGCCCTACATCCGCCGCCGCGCCGTCCGCCACCTCGAGAAGAAGCGCGTCGTGATCTTCGCGGCGGGCACGGGCAACCCCTACTTCACGACCGACACGGCGGCCACGCTCCGCGCGAGCGAGATGGCCTGCGAGGCGATCTTCAAGGGCACCAAGGTGGACGGCGTCTACGACATGGACCCGAAGACGAACGCGCAGGCGCGCCGCTACGACGTGGTGACCTACGACGAGGTCCTGTCGAGGCACCTCGGCGTGATGGACGCGAGCGCGATCGCGCTCGCGCGCGACAACGACCTGCCGATCATCGTCTTCAGCCTCGACGAGCCGGGGGGGTTCCGGGGGATCCTCGCGGGCCGCGGCACCTACACGCGCGTGCAGGGAAAAAGGCCCGGCGACCCCACTACCCTTGCCGGCGCTTCCTGATATAGAACGTGGGCACGGCGGAAGCCACGGGATCAGACATGCCGCAAGACGACCTCGACATCGACCTCGACGCGCTGCAACGGCGGATGGACGGGGCCATGGCCGCGCTGCGCACGGAGTTCGGCTCGCTCCGGACCGGGCGCGCCTCGGCCTCGATCCTCGAGCCGATCATGGTGGAGAGCTACGGGCAGATGACCCCGCTCAACCAGCTGGGCACGATCAACGTCCCCGAGCCGCGCATGATCGTCATCAACGTCTGGGACAAGGCGATGATCTCGAAGGTCGAACGCGCGATCCGCGACAGCGGCATCGGCATCAACCCGGTGGTCGACGGCCCGCTGGTGCGCCTTCCCATCCCCGAGCTGAACGAGGAGCGGCGGCGCGAGCTGTCGAAGGTCGCGGCGCAGTACGCCGAGCAGGCGAAGGTCGCGATCCGCAACGTCCGCCGCGACGGCATGGACCGGATCCGCAAGGCGAGGGCGGCCGGCATGGCCGAGGACGATCAGAAGATGTGGTCCGACGAGGTGCAGGACCTGACCGACAGGGCCATCGCCGCCATCGACCGCGCGCTTGCGACGAAGCAGCAGGAAATCATGCAGGTCTGACCTGCGGAACCGATTGAAGGGGCAGGACTTGGCCGCCAACGACGCATCCGCCGCAGGCATCCGGCCGCGCGCCGCCGACCATGTCGCGATCATCATGGACGGCAACGGCCGCTGGGCCACGACCCGCGGCTGGCCCCGGCTCGTCGGGCACCGGAAGGGGGCGGAGCGGGTCAAGCAGATCGTCCGCTGCGCGCCCGACCTCGGGATCCGCTGGCTCACCATCTACGCCTTCTCCACCGAGAACTGGAAGCGGTCGACGGAAGAGGTGCTGGGCCTCATGTCGATCTTCGCCCGCTACATCGAGCGCGAGGCGGACCGGCTCGCGGCCGAGGGCGTGCGGATGCGCTTCATCGGCGACCGGACGCGGCTCGACCCCAAGCTCCAGCGCCTGATGGCCGGGATCGAGGCGCGGACCGCGGGCCTCGGCCGGCTGAACCTCACGGTGGCGATCAACTACGGCGGGCGCGACGAGCTGGCGCGCGCCGCCATGCGGCTCGCGGCCGACGTGGCCGAGGGGCGCATGGGCGTCCACGAGGTCTGCGAGGCGGCGATCGAGGCGCGGCTCGACACGGCGGACCTGCCGGACCCCGACCTCGTGATCCGCACCAGCGGCGAGAGCCGGACCTCGAACTTCCTGCCGTGGCAGTCGGCCTACGCCGAATACGAGTTCACGCCGACGCTCTGGCCCGACTTCTCGCCCGACGAGCTGGCGCGGATCGTCGGCCGGTTCGGGATGCGCGAGCGCCGCTTCGGGGGGGTCCGGGGCGCATGAGCGGCGGGCCCGCCCCCGTGCGGGACGCGGCGGACCGACCCGCCGATCCGCCGGCGGACCCCGCCCCCGCCGGGCGCTGGGGGGATCTCGCGAAGCGGATGTGGTCGGCGGGCGCGATGGTCGCCTTCGGCGCGGCCGAGATCTGGCTGGGCGGCGGGTCCTTCGCGCTGATCGTCATCGCCCTGATCGCGGTGATGATCTGGGAGCTTGCCGCGATGACCGCGCCCGCGCGCTACAACACGCCGCTGACGATCGCCTCGATCGCGGCGGCGAGCCTTTTCGCGACCATCGTCCTGCCCGAGGCGCTGTCGTCGGCCTTCCTCATGCTGCCCGCGCTCGCGCTGGCGCTGACGCCCCGCAGGGACCGCCGGATCACCGCCTTCTTCGGCGCGGCCATCATGGTGGCGGGCTACGGGATGATCGACCTGCGCAACACCGCGGGGACGCCGGCCTTCCTGTGGCTCGTGGGGGTGGTGATCCTGTCGGACGTGCTCGGCTACTTCGTCGGCCGGACGGTGGGCGGGCCGAAGTTCTGGCCCTCGCTCAGCCCGAAGAAGACCTGGTCGGGCACCGTCGCGGGCTGGGCCGGGGCGGCGCTGCTGGGCTTCGGCTTCGTGCTGGCCGGCCGCGCCGACTGGGGGCTCGTGATCCTGTCGCCGCTGGTCGCGCTGGCGGGGCAGATGGGCGACATCGGCGAAAGCTGGATCAAGAGGCGCTGCGGGGTGAAGGACAGCTCCAACCTCATCCCCGGCCACGGCGGCGCGATGGACCGGTTCGACGCGCTGACCGGCGCCGTGGTCGCCGTCATGCTGCTTCAGCTCGTCCTGCCGCTGCCCTTCCCCGTGCCGGCCGGCGGGCCCTAGGCGGTGCGGCGGATCAGCGTCTTCGGCGCCACGGGATCGGTGGGCGAGAGCACCTTCGACCTGCTGATGCGGCAGGGCGGGCCGGCGGCCTTCCGGACGGTCGCGCTCACCGGGGGGATGAACGTGGACCGGCTGGCCGGCATGGCGCGCGCGCTGCGCGCCGAGGTCGCCGTGACCGCGCACGACCGCTGCCTGCCCGGCTTGCGCGCCGCGCTCGCGGGGTCGGGGATCGAGGCCGCCGCGGGCGCCGCGGCGCTGGCCGAGGCCGCCGACCGCCCCACCGACTGGGCGATGTCGGCCATCGTCGGCGCGGCGGGGCTGACCCCGGGATTCCGCGCGCTGCGCCACGGCGGCACGCTCGCGCTGGCCAACAAGGAGAGCCTCGTCACCGCCGGGCCGCTCCTCCTCGCCGAGGCGCGGCGGCACGGGGCGACGATCCTGCCCGTCGACAGCGAGCATTCGGCGATCTTCCAGGCGCTCGCCGGCGAGGATCCGGCGGCGGTGGAGCGCGTGATCCTGACGGCGAGCGGCGGCCCCTTCCGCGACTGGCCGGCCGAGCGGCTGGCGCGGGCAACCCCGGACGAGGCGGCCGCGCATCCGAGCTGGTCGATGGGGCGGCGGATCTCGATCGACAGCGCGAGCCTCTTCAACAAGGCGATGGAGCTCATCGAGACGCGCGAGTTCTTCGGCTTCGCCCCCGGGATGATCGAGGTGCTCGTCCATCCGCAGTCGGTCGTCCACGCGCTCGTGGGGTTCCGCGACGGGGCGATGATGGCGCACATGGGCGCGCCCGACATGCGGCACCCGATCGGCTTCGCGCTCAACTGGCCGGACCGCGCCGCGCTGCCCGTCGCGCGGCTCGACCTCGCCGCGCTGGGCCGGCTGACCTTCGAGGCCCCCGACACCGAGCGCTTCCCCGCCCTGCGCCTCGCGCGCGAGGCGATGGAGGTGCGGGGCTACGCCGGGACCGTCTTCAACGCCGCGAAGGAGGTGGCGCTCGACGCCTTCCTCGGCGGCCGGATCGGGTTTCCCGACATGGCGGGCGTCGTCGAGGACGCGCTCGGCCGCATTTCGGCGCTGCATCGCCTTCACAATGCCCCGGTTGGCCTTGAGGATGTGCTGGACATGGACCATCTGGCCCGGCAGGAGGCCGGCCTCGCAGCCGACCGGCTGGCCGCAGGAAGGGATAGCGCGTGGACATCATCGGCCTGATCCCCTCGTTCGGGAACATCGCCTGGACCCTGGCCGCCTTCATCGTGGCACTGTCGATCATCGTCGCGGTGCACGAATACGGCCACTACATCGTCGGGCGATGGTGCGGCATCCACGCCGAGGTCTTCTCGCTGGGCTTCGGGCCGGTGCTCTGGTCGCGCACCGACCGTCGCGGCACGACCTGGCAGGTCGCGGCGCTTCCGCTGGGGGGCTATGTCAAGTTCCTCGGCGACGCCGACGCGGCCTCGGGCCGGGATGGCGGCGCGATCGGCGCCATGGGCACGGCCGAGCGGCGGCGGACGATGCACGGCGCGCCGCTCTGGGCGCGGGCGGCGACGGTCGCGGCGGGGCCGGCGTTCAACTTCGCGATGGCGATCCTCGTCTTCGCGGGGGTGTTCTGGGCCGGCGGCATCGTCACCGACCGCCCGGTCGTGGGCCAGCTGCGGGCGCTGCCGTTCGAGGGGGCCGCGCTTCGGCCGGGCGACCGGATCCTCGCGGTCGGCGGGATCGAGACACCCGACACCGCGGCGCTCGGCGCGGCGCTCGACACGCTCGACCCCGCGGCCGTCGTCCCCTACCGGGTCGAGCGCGACGGGACCGCGATCACCGTCGACGGGCCCTTCCCCCTGCCGCCGCTGGTCGACGTGGTGCAGCCGCGGTCGGCGGCGGGCGACGCGGGCCTTCGCGCGGGCGACGTGGTGCTCGCGGTCGACGGGGCGCCGATCGTCGCCTTCCGCGAACTGCGCGACCGGGTCGGCGCCTCGGGCGGGCAGCCCCTGACGCTGACCGTCTGGCGCGCGGGCGAGACCTTCGAGGTGACGCTCCGTCCCAAGCGCATGGACATGCCGCGTCCCGAGGGCGGGTTCGAGACGCGCTGGCTGCTGGGCCTGAACGGCGGGATGGCCTTCGACCCCGAGACGCGGACGCCGGGCCCGCTCGAGGGGCTTTGGATGGGCGCGCAGCAGACCTGGGCCATCATCGCGACCAGCCTTTCGGCGCTGGGCCACATCGTCAGCGGGGCGATCAGCCCCTGCAATCTCCAGGGGCCGATCGGCATGGCCGAGACCTCGGGCGAGTCCGCCGCGGCGGGGCCCGAGCAGTTCATCTGGTTCATCGCGATGCTGTCGACCGCGGTGGGGCTGATGAACCTGTTCCCCGTCCCGGTGCTCGACGGCGGGCACCTCGTCTTCCACGCCTACGAGGCGGTGACGCGCCGGCCGCCGTCGGACAGGGCGCTGCGGGTCCTCATGTCGGCGGGCTTCGCGCTGCTGATCGGGCTGATGGTCTTCGCGCTGACCAACGACCTGTTCTGCCCGTGACCCGGGACGGGGGCGCCCCATTTCGGCCACAAACCGGCATTAACCTGCCTTCGCAGCAGAAGGGGCCCGCGGATGCAGCTCGTGAAGAAGGGGTATTTCGGCCTGTCGCTGCTGATGCGGCTCAACTGGGACATGGTCTTCACCTGCGGCACCATCGTGGTGGGCCTCCTGGCCGGAGCCTTCCTCGGGACCGCGCTGGTCGAACGCTGAGGGGCGCGTCCCGCCCGCCCGTCCGACGCCCCGCCTTTTGACAAGGTTGGCCGATCCGGCTAGTCAGATCGTCGAGGCGCAAAAGGGCAGGGCGGGCACATGGATCAGGCGAGGCGCGCGGTTCCTCCGTGCCGGACATCGGCGGCGGGCTGGGTGCGGACGGGCGTCCTGGCGCTGTGCCTGTCCGCCACCGGCCTCACGGTCGCGGCGCCCGCCCTGGCGCAGGCCTACAGCTTCGGCAGCGTCTCGGTCGAGGGCAACGCCCGGATCGACGCCGGGTCGATCCTGCGCTTCGCGGGCATCCGCCCCGGCCAGGCGCTGTCGGCCGGCGACCTGAACGCGGCCTACCAGCGGGTCGTCGACAGCGGCCTGTTCGAGACGGTGGAGTTCCTGCCGCAGGGCTCGACCCTGCTGATCCGCGTGGTCGAGAACCCGATCATCAACGTCATCAGCATCGAGGGCAACCGGCGGCTCGACGACGAGGAGCTTTCGGCGCTGATCGGGTCGCAGTCGCGCCGCGTCTACTCGCCCGCACAGGCCGAGGCGGACGCCGCCGCGATGATCGAGGCCTACCGCGCGCAGGGACGGATCACCGCGACCATCGACCCCAAGATCATCCGTCGCGACGACAACCGCGTGGACCTCGTGTTCGAGGTGACGGAGGGCGGCGTGGTCGAGGTGGAGCGGCTGTCCTTCGTCGGCAACCGCGCCTTCTCGGACCGCCGGCTGCGCCAGGTGCTGGAGACCAAGCAGGCGGGGCTGCTGCGCACCTTCGTGCGGCGCGACACCTTCATCGCCGAGCGGCTGGATCTGGACAAGCAGCTCCTGCGCGACTTCTACCTGTCGCGCGGCTATGTCGACTTCGAGGTGCTGGACGCCGTCGGCGAGGTCACGCGCGAGCGGGACGGCTACTTCGTCACCTTCACCGTGCGCGAGGGCCAGAGCTTCCGCATCGGCAGCGTCAGCGCGGTGAGCGAGATCGCCGAGGTGGACGTGGCGCCCTACCAGGCGGCGCTCCGGCTGCGCCCGGGCGTCACCTATTCTCCCGCCATCATCGAGAACAACGTCGCGCGGCTCGAGACGCTCGCGCTGCGGCAGGGGCTGACCTTCGTCTCGGTCGAGCCGCGGATCGAACGGGACGAGCGGGGCGGCGTTCTCAACGTGACCTTCGCGCTCGTGCGGGGCGAGCGCGTCTTCGTGGAGCGCATCGACATCGAGGGCAACACGACGACGCTGGACCAGGTGGTGCGGCGGCAGTTCCGCACGGTCGAGGGCGACCCCTTCAACCCGCGCGAGATCCGGCAATCGGCCGAGCGCATCCGGGCTCTCGGCTTCTTCGCCGACGCCCGGGTGGAGACCGAACCGGGCAGCGCCCCCGACCAGGTCGTCGTCAACGTCGACGTCGAGGAGCAGCCGACCGGGTCGCTGAGCTTCGGCGTCAGCTACGGCGCAGGCTCGGGCGCGGCGCTGAACGTCGGTCTGTCGGAGAGCAATTTCCTGGGGCGCGGCCAGTTCCTCGGGATCAACCTGTCGACCGGGACCGACAACGTCAACAGCTCGATCAGCTTCGCCGAACCCGCGTTCCTCGGCCGCAACCTGCGGTTCCGGTTCGGGGCGTTCTACAACACCAGCAACCGCGCCAACGCCTTCTACGACACCCGGCGGATCGGCGTCAGCCCGGCGCTGGAGTTCCCCGTCAGCGAGAACGGCCGGCTCGAGGTGCGCTACCGCATCCAGGAGGATCGCGTCTACGACGTCGACCGCGGCATCGCCGACGACCCGGACACGCCCGAGGACGAATCGAGCAACGGATCGTCGCGCATCCTGCGGGCGGAGGAGGCGCAGGGGACGCCGCTGGCGAGTTCCGTGGGCTACACCTATTCCTACGACACGAGGATCGGCGGCCCGTCCCCGACCGGCGGGATCCTCCTCCGCTTCGGACAGGACTTCGCGGGCGTCGGCGGCGACGTCCGGCAGGTGCGGACCACCGCGCTGGCGCTGGCCGAGCGCCGCGTCCTCAACGAGGACGTGACGCTGCGGGTCGTGGTCGAGGGCGGGTCGGTCAACTCGCTGGGCGACGACGTGAGCCGCGTGACCGACCGCTTCTTCGCCAACGGCAGCATCCGCGGCTTCGAGCCGAACGGGCTGGGCCCGCGCGACCTGACCGCCGACAACCGCGACGCGCTGGGCGGCAACCTCTTCGCCGTCGCGCGCCTCGAGGCCGAGTTCCCGCTGGGCCTGCCCGAGGAATACGGGATCACCGGCGGCCTGTTCGCCGACGCGGGCTCGGTCTGGTCGCTGGACGACACGCGCGGCACGGCCGGGGCGGTCGACGACAGCTTCAACCTGCGGACCTCGGTGGGTTTCTCGATCTTCTGGACCACGCCCATCGGGCCGCTGCGCCTGAACTTCGCGCGCGCGATCCAGAAGGAGGACTACGATCAGGAGCAGGTCTTCGACCTGACCGTGTCGACCCAGTTCTAGGGATGCGCGTCGGGGCCGCCCTCGTGCTGGCGCTGGCGCTCGGCGGCCCCGCCACGGCGCAGGAGCTTGACCTCGGCCAGCCGGCGGACCCCGCGGCGATCCTGACGATCGCGCCCGAACGGCTGTTCGCCGGCACGCGGTTCGGCCAGGCCATCCAGGCGGAGCTGGACGCGGCCGCCCGCGCCCTGCAGGAGGAGAACCGGACAAGCGAGGCCGCGCTGGCCGCCGAGGAGCGGGCGCTGACCGACCGCCGCGCGACGATGCCCCCGGCCGAGTTCCGCGTGCTGGCCGAGGCCTTCGACGCCAAGGCCAACCAGGTCCGCGAGACCCAGACCGCCAAGGGCCGTGCCATCGCCGACCGGCGCGACGCCGAGCGTCAGCGGTTCTTCAACGCGATCCTGCCGATCCTGGGCGAGCTGATGGCCGAGAACGGGGCCGTGGCGATCATCGACCGGTCCACGGTCTTCCTGTCCTTCGACCGGATCGACATCACCGCGGTCGCGATCGCGCGGATCGACCGCCAGCTCGGCGCGGGGGACGGCGTGGCCGCTCCGCCGGCAGAGGGCGGCCCGCGCCCGTCCGGGCCCCCGCCCCCGCCCGCGCCCTGACGGGGCGCGGCACCGCCTTGCCGGGCCTTCCCCAACTTGCTAGGCAGGCACCGACGCCATTCCCGGCGGCGGGGCAGAGCCATGGACGACACCAATCCGCACCGGTCCGAGGCCGACATCGCGCTCATCAAGCGCCTGATCCCGCACCGCTACCCGTTCCTCTTCGTCGACCGCGTGCGCGACATCGTCCCGGGCGTGTCCTGCGTGGGCATCAAGAACGTCACGATGAACGAGCCGCAGTTCCAGGGCCACTTCCCGGTCCTGCCGATCTTCCCGGGCGTCCTGATCGTCGAGGCGCTGGCGCAGACGTCGGGCATCCTCGTGTCTCTGGCGATGAACTTCATCGACAAGAACGCGCTCGTCTACTTCATGGGCGTGGACGGCTGCCGGTTCCGCCGCAAGGTCGTGCCCGGCGACGTGCTGGAGCTGCACGTGGACGTGAAGCGCGGCGGCGGCAAGGTCTGGAAGTTCGGGGGCCGCGCGATGGTCGGGGACGAGCTCGCCTGCGAATGCGAGTTCATGGCCATGATCGACCTGCCCAAGGCATGACCGCGCGGGTCCACCCCTCGGCGGTGGTCGAGGCGGGGGCGCGCCTCGGCCCGGGCTGCACGATCGGCCCCTTCGCGGTGATCGGCCCGGAGGTCACGCTGGGCGAGGGCGTCACGGTGAAGAGCCACGCCGTCGTCACCGGCTGGACCGAGGTGGGGCCGGGCACGGTCATCTTCCCCTTCGCCTGCGTGGGCGAGGTGCCGCAGGACCTGAAGTACGCGGGCGAGCGGACGCGGCTGGTCGTGGGCGCACGGTGCCGCATCCGCGAGGGCGCCACGCTCAACACCGGGACGGCCGGGGGCGGCGGGATCACGCGCGTGGGCGACGACTGCCTTCTGATGACGGGCGCGCATGTGGGGCACGACGCGACGCTGGGCGACCGGGTGATCCTCGCGAACCAGGCGGCGATCGCCGGGCACTGCGCGATCGGCGACGACGTGATCGTCGGGGGGCTGTCGGGCGTCCATCAGTGGGTGCGCGTGGGCCAAGGCGCCATCATCGGCGCGGTCACGATGGTGACCAACGACGTCGTGCCCTTCGGCCTCGTGCAGGGGCCGCGCGGCGAGCTCGACGGGCTGAACCTCGTGGGGCTGAAGCGCCGGGGGGTGGACCGGCCGGAGATCACCGCGCTGCGCGCGGCCTACCAGATGCTTGCGCAGGGGGAGGGAACCTTCCTCGACCGCGCCCGCCGCCTCTCCGAGGAAACGGAAAGCCCGCATGTCCGCGCGATGACCGACTTCATCCTGCAGGGGTCCGACCGTTCGTTCCTGACGCCGAAATGACCGCGCGGACCGCCCTCATCGCCGGGCGCGGCGGACTTCCGGCGGCGCTGGTCGCCGAGGCGTCCGACCCCCTGCTCGTCTGCGTGCCCGAGGGGATCGAGCCGGATGGCATCGTGCCTGCCCACGTCTTCCGGCTGGAGCGGCTGGCGCCGTTCCTCGACCACCTGGCGGCGCTTGGCATCGAGCGGGTGGTGATGGCGGGCGCCATGGCCCGGCCCCGGCTCGACCCCGCGCTGATCGACGCCGCCACGGCGCGGTTGCTGCCGCGCCTGCTGGGTGCGATGCCGGCGGGCGACGACGCGCTGCTGCGCGCGGTGGTGGCGGTGATCGAGGAGACGGGCCTCGCCGTCGCGGGCGCGGCCGACCTGGCCCCCGGCCTCGTGCCGGGTGCGGGCGTCCTCTGCGGCGCGCCGGGCGACGGCGACGCGCGCGATGCCGACCGCGCCGCGGCGATCGCGGCGGCGCTGGGCGCGGTCGACGTGGGCCAGGGCTGCGTGGTGGACCGCGGCCTCTGCCTCGGCGTCGAGGCGCTGCCCGGCACCGACGCGATGCTGGACTTCGTCGCGGCGACGCGGACGGGGCGGGGGGGGCTTCTGTGGAAGGCGCCGAAGCCCGGTCAGGACCTGCGGGTCGACATGCCGGCGCTGGGGCCCGCGACGGTCGCGCGCGCCGCCGCGGCCGGCCTGGCCGGGATCGCGTGGCAGGGGGGGCGCGTGCTTTGCCTCGACCGCGCGGGCATGGTCGCCGCGGCGATGCGCGCGGGCCTCTTCCTGTGGGCCCGCTGACGCTGTTCCTCGTCGCGGGCGAGCCGTCGGGCGACCGGCTCGGGGCCGCGCTGATGGAGGGGCTGCGAACCTTGCGGCCCGGGGTGGCCTTCGCCGGCGTGGGCGGCCCGCTGATGCAGGCGCAGGGGCTGGAAAGCCTCTTTCCGATGGAGGAGCTGTCGGTGATGGGGCTGGCGGAGATCGCGCCCCGCTACCTCGCGCTGAAGGCCCGTGTCCGGCAGACGGCGGCGGCGGTCACGTCGTCGGGCGCGGCGGCGCTGGTGACGATCGACAGCCCCGACTTCAACCTGCGCGTCGCGGCCCAGGCGCGGGCCGCGCGCCCCGGCCTGCGCACGATCCACTATGTCGCGCCCTCGGTCTGGGCCTGGCGCCCCGGACGGGCGGCGCGGATGGCGCGCGTGATCGACCATGTGCTCGCTCTCCTGCCCTTCGAGCCGCCTTACATGACGGCCGCCGGCATGACCTGCGATTTCGTCGGGCATCCCGTCGTGGCCGAACCGCTCGCGACCCCGGCGGAGCGCGCGGCCTTCGCGGGCGAGGGGCCGCTGATCCTTGCGCTGCCCGGATCGCGGCGGGCGGAGGTGGAGCGGCTCGCCCCCGTGATCGGCGCAGTGCTGGGCATGGTGAAGGCGCGGCATCCGGCCGCGCGGGTGGCGCTGCCGACCGTGCCGCATGTGGCGGGGCTGGTCCGCGACCTGTCGCGCGGCTGGCCGATCCCGCCCCGGATCGTCGAGGAGGCGGGCGCGAAGCGCGGGGCCTTCGCGGCGGCCGACGCGGCGCTCGCGGCCTCGGGGACCGTGTCGCTGGAACTGGCGGCGAACGGCGTGCCGATGGTCATCGCCTACCGGCCCGGATGGGTCACGGGCTGGCTGATCCGCCGGGCCGCGCTGATCGACACGGTGACGCTCGTGAACCTCGTGTCCGAAACGCGGGCCGTGCCCGAATTCCTGGCCGACCGCTGCCGCCCCGCCCTTATCGCGCCGGCGCTGCTCGACCTGCTGGAGGGCGGCCCGGCGGCCGATGCGCAGCGGGCCGCCATGCGCGTCACGATGGAGCGGCTGGGGCAGGGTGGCGAGCCGCCTGGCCTGCGCGCCGCGCGGTCGGTGCTGTCGCGCCTTCCCTAGCGCCGCGCGATCCAGCCGCCGCCCAGCACGCGGCTGCCGCCGGACTGGTAGAAGACGCAGGCCTGGCCCGCGCTGATGCCGTCCTCGGGCGCGAGAAGCTCCACCTCGGCCTCGGTCTCGGACAGGGGCCGCAGGATGGCCGGCGCGGGCGCGCGGGTGGAGCGGACCTTGACCTCCATCGCGTGCTCGGCGGACCCGAGAGGGCCGTCGCCCAGCCAGTTGATCGCGCGCACCGGGACCGTCCGGGTCGACAGCGCCGTGCGGGGGCCCACCACCACCCGGCGCGCATCGGGATCGAGCCGCACGACATAGAGCGGATCGCCCAGGCCCCCGAGCCCCAGCCCCTTCCGCTGCCCGATCGTGTAGTGGATGACGCCCGGGTGCCTGCCCAGGACGCGGCCCGACAGGTCCACGATGTCGCCCGGCTCGGCCGCGCCGGGGCGCAGCCTGGCGATCACGGCGGCATAGTCGCCGTTCGGCACGAAGCAGATGTCCTGGCTGTCGGGCTTGTCCGCGACCGTGAGCCCATGGCGCGCGGCGAGCGCCCGCGTCTCCGCCTTGGAGCCGAGGTGCCCGAGGGGAAAGCGCAGGAAGTCGAGCTGCTCGCGCGTGGTCGAGAACAGGAAGTAGCTCTGGTCGCGCGCGGGATCGGCGGCGCGGTGCAGCTCCGCCCCCAGCGGGCCCGTCCGGCGCTGGATGTAGTGCCCCGTCGCCATGCAGTCGGCGTCGAGGTCGCGCGCGGTGGCGAGCAGATCCTTGAACTTCACCCGCTCGTTGCAGCGGATGCAGGGCACGGGCGTCGCCCCCGCGAGGTAGGCGTCGGCGAAGTCGTCCATCACGGCCGCGCGGAACGCGTTCTCGTAGTCGAGGACGTAATGGGGGAAGCCCACCGTCTCGGCCACCCGGCGCGCGTCGTGGATGTCGCGCCCCGCGCAGCAGGCCCCCTTCTTCGCCAGCGCCGCACCGTGATCGTAGAGCTGGAGCGTGACGCCCACCACGTCGTAGCCCTCTGCGGCGAGCATCGCGGCCACGACCGAACTGTCGACGCCGCCCGACATGGCGACGACGACGCGCGTCCGGTGGGGCGGCCTGGCGAAGCCGAGCGAGTTGAGGGGCCGGTCGAGGGGCATGGCGGACCTGTGCCGGAACGCCCGGACGCCGCGCAATATAGGAAAATGCCCCGCATTCTCAACCCCGCCGTTTCATCGCCGCTTAAGGCTGATCGGCCAGCGTTCGGGCGGGGACGTGTGGAAGGGACGGGCGATGTTTCTCAAGAAGGTGGAGGGGCCGCGGCAGGTGACGCTGGCCGACGGGCGAGTCATCACGCGGGCGGACCTTCCGCCTGCGGACACCGGGCGCTGGGTGGCCAGCCGGAAGGCGATGGTCGTGCAGGCCGTCCTGCACGGGCTGATCGCCGAGTCCGAGGCGCGGGCGACCTATGGCCTGTCGGAGGAGGAGTTCGCCGGCTGGCGGTCCGCCGTGGAGCGGCATGGCGAGAAGGCCCTGAAGGTCACCGCCCTGCGCCGCTACAGACAACTTTAGATTGTATTTTGGTAAGGTTCTGCCACGGTAAGCGGTAGTTAACCATTGCCTCGGCAATGTCGTTAATGCCAACCGAGCCGAGGGACCCTGATGCGCATCCTGCTTGTCGAAGACGATCCGACCACCTCGCGGAGCATCGAGCTGATGCTGACCCACGCCAACCTGAACGTCTACTGCACCGACCTGGGCGAGGACGGGGTCGATCTGGCCAAGCTCTACGACTACGACCTTATCCTGCTGGATCTGAACCTGCCGGACATGAGCGGGCACGAGGTCCTGCGGCAGCTGCGCATGGCGAAGGTCTCCACCCCGATCCTGATCCTGTCGGGGGCGGACGACACCGAAAGCAAGATCAAGGGCTTCGGCTTCGGCGCGGACGATTACCTCACCAAGCCCTTCCACCGGGAGGAGCTTGTCGCGCGCATCCACGCGATCATCCGGCGGTCGAAGGGCCATGCGCAGTCGGTGATCCGCACGGGGCGCGTCGCGGTCAACCTCGACACCAAGACCGTCGACGTCGACGGCAAGGCCGTCCACCTGACGGGCAAGGAATACCAGATGCTCGAGCTGCTGAGCCTGCGGAAGGGCACCACCCTGACGAAGGAGATGTTCCTGAATCACCTCTACGGCGGAATGGACGAGCCGGAGTTGAAGATCATCGACGTCTTCATCTGCAAGCTGCGCAAGAAGCTGGCGGAGGCGACGGGCGGCACCAACCACATCGAGACGGTCTGGGGACGCGGCTACGTCCTGCGCGACCCGGGCCCGGCCGAGACCCAGCGCCGCCTCGCCATGGGGGCGTGAGGGTCGGACGCCGGGCGAAGGCTCGCCCCTTGCATCCGGGCGGTGGTCAAGGGAAAACCCGATCCGGGGCAGGGCCGGGCGCGCATCCCGCGCGCGGCGGCGCCCCCCGGGGCAGCGTGGCCGATGCAGGACGACCGTCCGGTGGACGATCTTGACGAGGCGGCGGCGAGGGCGGAGCTTGCGCGGCTGGCGGAGCGGCTTGCACGGGCGGACCTTGCCTATCACCGCGACGACGCGCCCGAGATCACGGATGCCGAGTATGACGCGCTGAAGGCCCGCAACCGCGCGATCGAGGCGCGGTTTCCCGCGCTGAAGCGCACCGACAGCCCCTCGGACAAGGTCGGAGCACCCCTCGCCGAGGGATTCGCGAAGGTCCGCCACGCGGTGCGGATGCTGAGCCTCGAGAACGCCTTCGAACCGGCCGACGTGATCGACTTCGCGCAGCGCGTGCGCCGCTACCTCGGCCTCGGCGACGGCCCGCTGGCCTTCACGGCAGAGCCGAAGATCGACGGCCTCTCGCTGTCGCTGCGCTACGAGGCCGGGGTCCTGACGCAGGCGGCGACGCGCGGCGACGGCGAGGTCGGCGAGAACGTCACCCCCAACGCGCGCACCGTCGCCGACATTCCGCACCGCCTCCCGGCCGGCGCGCCCGACCTTCTGGAGGTGCGGGGCGAGGTCTACATGAGCCACGCCGACTTCGCGGCCCTCAACGCGCGGCAGGCCGGGCGGGGGGAGCGGACCTTCGCCAACCCCCGCAACGCCGCCGCAGGATCGCTGCGCCAGCTCGACGCCGCGGTCACCGCAAGCCGGCCGCTGCGGTTCTTCGCCTATGCCTGGGGCGCGCTGTCGGCGCCGCTCGCCGCGACGCAGTCCGGCGCGCTCGAGCGGCTTTCGCAGTTCGGCTTCCCCACCAACCCGCTGACGGCGCTCTGCCCGACGACCGAGGCGATGCTGGCACGCTACGCGGCGATCGAGCGGGATCGCGCGAGCCTCGGCTACGACATCGACGGCGTGGTCTACAAGGTCGACGACCTCGCGCTCCAGCAGCGGCTGGGGGTCCGGTCGGCCACCCCGCGCTGGGCCATCGCGCACAAGTTCGCGGCCGAGCTCGCCTGGACGCGGCTCGCGGCGATCGACGTCCAGGTGGGCCGCACGGGCGCGCTGTCGCCCGTCGCGCGGCTCGACCCGGTGACGGTGGGGGGCGTCGTGGTGTCGAACGCGACCCTTCACAACGAGGACTACATCGCGGGCCGCGGGGCCGACGGCCGGCCGATCCGCGGCGGCCGCGACATCCGTGTGGGCGACCGGGTGCAGGTCTTCCGCGCGGGCGACGTGATCCCGAAGGTCGCGGACGTGGACCTTTCGCTGCGGCCCGGGGATGCCGCGCCCTTCGCCTTTCCCGACCGCTGCCCGCGCTGCGGATCGCCCGCCGTGCGCGAGCCGGGCGACGCCGTGCGCCGCTGCACCGGGGGCCTGATCTGCCCTGCGCAGGCGGTCGAGAAGCTGAAGCACTTCGTCTCGCGCGGCGCCTTCGACATCGAGGGGCTGGGGGCGAGGCAGATCGAGATGTTCTTCGCCGACGAGCTTCTGCCGATCCGCGAGCCGGCCGACATCTTCACGCTGGAGGCGCGCGACGCGGCGAACCCCGTGCGGCTGGCCGACCGTCTGGGCTACGGCGCGGTCAGCGCCCGCAACCTGTTCGCCGCGATCGCGGCGGCGCGGCGGGTGCCGCTCGCGCGGCTTCTGTTCGGGCTGGGGATCCGTCACCTGGGCGAGGTCGCCTCGGCCGACGTCGCGCGGCACTACGGGTCGTGGGAGGCGCTGACGGCGGCGCTCGACCGCGCGCGGCCCGCGGCGCTCGCGCACCGGGCGGCGGACGAGGCCGAGGCGGCGGAGCGTGCGGCGGCCGGGGCGGAGGGGCGGCGCGCGCGGGCCCGGGCGGTCCGTGACGCCGCGACGATGGGCGTGCCTGTCGAGGCGGCCGAGGAGTGGCGGGATCTCGTCACCGCCGACGGCGTCGGCCCGGTCGTCGCGCTGTCCCTGTCGGACGCGCTGGCCAACCCGCGCGAGCGGGCCTCGATCGACCGGCTGGTCGCCGAGCTTCGGGTTCTGCCGCCCGAGGCGCGGGCCGAGGCCTCGCCGGTCGCGGGCAGGACGGTCGTCTTCACCGGCACGCTGGAGCGGATGACGCGGGCCGAGGCGAAGGCGCGGGCGGAGCAGCTGGGGGCGAAGGTCGCGGGATCGGTCTCGGCGCGGACCGACTATCTGGTGGCGGGGCCGGGCGCGGGGTCGAAGGCGCGGGATGCTGAACGGCTGGGCATCCCCGTGCTGGACGAGGCGGGCTGGCTTGCGCTCATCGGCGGCGAGGGGCCTGCGCCGTGACCCGGCCGCCGATCCTCTTCCCGCTGTTCGCCGGGCTCGACACGCTGGAGGGCGTGGGCGAGAAGACCGCGCGCGCCTTCGAGGGGCTGGCGGTCCACCGCCCGCGCGACCTTCTGTTCCTGCTGCCGCATTCGGGGATCGACCGCGCGCGCCGGCCCTCGATCCGGTCGGTCCCGCTGCCCGCCACGGTGACGGTGGAGGTGACGGTCAACGTCCACATCGCGCCCAGCGCCAGGGGCCGCCCGCACCGCGTGATGGTGCGCGACGCGCAGGCGGATTTCCAGATCGTGTTCTTCCACGCGCGGGGCGACTACCTGACGACGCTGCTGCCCCCGGGGGAGCGGCGCGTCGTCTCGGGCCGGGTGGAGCTGTTCGACGGGATCGCGCAGATGACGCATCCCGACCACATCCTGCGCCCCGAGGATGCGGGCGACCTGCCGGGCTTCGAGCCGGTCTACCCCCTCGCCGCGGGCCTGACCCAGAAGGTCTTGGCGAAGGCGGCGCAGGCCGCGATCCGCCGCGCGCCGGAACTGGCGGAGTGGATCGACGGCCCCCTGCGCACGCGCGAGGGATGGCCCGGCTGGCGCGAGGCGGTGGTCGCGGCCCACGCGCCGCAGATGCCCGGCGACCTGACGAACACGGCCCCTGCGCGCCAGAGGCTCGCCTACGACGAGCTGTTCGCGCATCAGGTGACGCTGGCGCTGGCGCGCAGCCAGCAGCGCCGCGCCAAGGGAATCGAGAGCCGGGGGACGGGGGCGCTGCAGGCGCGGGTTCTGGCCGGCCTGCCCTACGCGCCGACGCAGGCCCAGCGCCGCGCCCTGGCCGAGATCGCCGGCGACATGGCGGGTCCGCTGCGGATGAACCGGCTGCTTCAGGGCGACGTCGGCTCGGGCAAGACGCTGGTCGCGTTCCTCGCGCTCCTGATCGCGGTGGAGGCGGGCGGGCAGGGGGCGATGATGGCCCCGACGGAGATCCTCGCCCGCCAGCATCACGAAAGCCTGCGGCCCCTCGCCGGATCCGCCGGCATCGCGCTGGAGATCCTGACCGGACGCGACAAGGGCGCGGAGCGCGAGGCGAAGCTCGCGCGGCTGCGCGAGGGGCGGACTCAGATCCTCGTCGGCACGCATGCGCTCTTCCAGAAGGACGTGGCCTTCCGCGACCTGCGGCTCGCCGTGGTGGACGAGCAGCACCGGTTCGGCGTGGCGCAGCGGATGGAGCTGGGGGCCAAGGGCCTTGCCGCCGACGTGCTGGTGATGACCGCGACGCCGATTCCGCGAAGCCTCGCGCTCGCGAGTTACGGCGACATGGACGTGTCGGTCCTTGACGAGAAGCCGCCGGGGCGCAAGCCGGTCGTCACCGCGCTGGTGCCCGCGACGCGGATGGACGAGATCGTGGCGCGGCTGAAGGCCGCGATCGGGGCGGGGCAGCAGGCGTACTGGGTCTGCCCGCTCGTCGACGAGTCCGAGGTCGTGGATTATGCCAGCGCCGAGGCGCGCTTCCTGCACCTCAGGGCGGCGCTGGGCGAGGGCCGGGTCGGCCTCGTCCACGGGCAGATGCCCGCGCCCGAGAAGGACGCGGCGATGGCCCGCTTCGTCGCGGGCGAGACCTCGGTGCTGGTGGCCACCACGGTGATCGAGGTCGGCGTCAACGTCCCCAGCGCGACGATCATGGTCGTGGAGCAGGCCGAGATCTTCGGCCTCGCACAGCTTCACCAGTTGCGGGGGCGCGTCGGGCGGGGCGGCCTGCAGTCGACCTGCCTGCTGGTCTACCAGCCGCCGCTGTCCGGAGGCGGGCAGCGCCGGCTCCAGACCCTGCGCGACACCGAGGACGGGTTCATCATCGCCGAGGAGGATCTGGCGATGCGCGGGGCGGGCGACCTGATCGGCACCGCCCAGTCCGGCCTGCCGCGGTTCCGCATCGCCGACATCGAGCGGCAGTCGGCGCTGATGTCGATGGCCCAGAGCGACGCGCGCCGCCTGCTGGCCGAGGACCCGCAGCTCACCTCGCCGCGCGGCGCGGCCGTCCGCGTGCTGCTGTGGCTGCTGGATCAGGACCGTGCGATCCGCCTCATCAGCGTGGGCTGACCGCGCATCGCCTCAAAGTTCTTAAAATGTTCTTTACAGAATCGGGAGGGGCGTGGAACATTAGGGGAACAAAGGAGGGTCCCATGCTGCATGACATCCGTTCCGCCTTCGTCCGCTGCGCCTCTACCGCGGTCGAGGACGCGCTGGGCGCCGCCGCGCTGTTCGCGCTGCTGGGCGTGGGGCTCTACCTGCCCCTCGGCGCCTGATCTCGCCTGCCTGCGATCCGCAGGCCGGGGGCCTCGGCCCGCAGGGGGCTGGTGTTGTCCCGCCAGCGGCCCTGGCCCCGGATCGTCACTTGCCGCCGCCCCCCCGGGGTGGCGGCCTTTCTTCAAGCGGGTGTCGCGGCCCGTTCCATCGCATCGGCCAGCGCCTCGATCGACAGCAGGACCGAGGCGTGGCGATTGCGGTGGTCCCGCGCGGGCAGCAGCGCCTCGAAGGCGGCGAAGGGACCGACGGGGGGCGGGCCGCCGGCCAGCATCGCGCGCAGGGCGTCGCGCCCCGACTCCACCTCGGCCCGCGTCAGGCCCGGCGCGGCGGCCCCGACGACGGCGGCGGCAGCCTGTCCGAGCGCGCAGGCGCGCACCTCCTGCGCGAAGGCCGCGATCCGCCCGCCTTCGGTCGCGACATCGACCGTCACCGTCGATCCGCAGAGGGGGGACCGCCGCGTGGCGCTCGCCTCCGGGGCGGACAGGCGGCCGAGGTTCGGGATGTCCGCCGCAAGCGCGAGGATCCGACCGGAATAGAGGCGCAGCAGCTCGGCATCGCTCATGGCTTCCCCCCGGGGTCTCTCGGGCCTAGATAGGCGGCGCCGCAGCAATTGGGAAGCCGCGCCATGTCCGACCCGACGAGCCTGAACTACGACGCGCGGGGCCTCATCCCCGTGATCGCGCAGGACCACGCCTCGGGCGAGGTGCTGATGCTGGCCTGGATGAACGCGGAGAGCCTGTCGCGGACGCTGGAGACGGGGCGGATGACCTACTGGTCGCGGTCGCGGCAGGCGTTCTGGGCCAAGGGCGAGACGTCGGGGAACGTGCAGCGCCTCGTGGAGATGCGGGTCGACTGCGACCGCGACTGCCTGCTCGCGCGCGTGGAGCAGACGGGACCGGCCTGCCACACCGGCGCGCGCAGCTGCTTCGTCGAGGGGATGGGCGGGGCCTGAGGGGAATGCCCCCGCCCGTCAGGACGCCAGAAGCCCGACCATCCGCCGGATGTCCGCCGGCGTCGCCCCCTCGGCGCGGTAGCGCGCGAGCGCGCGGGCGTCGTCGCGCTTGGCGAGGCGCCGTCCGGCCTCGTCGCGGATCAGCGCGTGATGGTGGTAGATCGGCGTCGGCAGACCCAGCAGGACCTGCAGCAGCACCTGCACGGGCGTGAAGGCGAAGAGATCCTCGCCCCGGGTGACGTGGGTGACGCCCTGGTCCGCATCGTCGAGCGCCGAGGCGAGGAAATAGGCCACGACTTCCTCGCCCTTCCGCGACAGCACCACGTCGCCGATGAGCCAGCGGGCGGCGTCCTCCTTCACGACGTGCCGGCCCGCGTGGGCCGGGCCGGTTTCGGTGAAGCCGACCGTCCGGTCGCCCAGCGCCCGGAAGGCGGCCGCCATGTCCAGCCGCAGCGCGTCGCCGGGCCGGCGCGAGGCCATCGCGCGGCCCCGGCAGGTGCCGGGGTAGACGGCATGGTCCACGCCCTCCTGCGGGGCCGACAGGGCGGCGCGGATGTCGGCGCGGGTGCAGGAGCAGGGATAGAGCAGCCCCTTCGCCGCCAGCGGCTCCAGCCGCGCATCATAACGGGCGATCCGGTCGGACTGGCGCAGCACCGGGCCGTCCCAGGTCAGGCCGAGCCATCCGAGGTCGTCGAGGATGGCCGCCTCGTGCTCGGGGCGGCAGCGGTCGGGATCGGTATCCTCCATCCGCAGAAGGAACCGGCCTCCCGCGGCTCGGGCGAGGTCATGCGCGAGAAGGGCCGAATAGGCATGGCCCAGATGCAGCGGGCCGGTGGGCGACGGCGCGAAGCGCGTGATCAAGACTGACCTTCAAGCCATTGAACGAAGGCCGCTTTCGCCCGGTCGGTATAGGCCTTGTAGCGGTCCTTGCGACCGCGCCGGCCGCCCCGCGCCTCGATCGGCGGGAAGAGGCCGAAGTTCACGTTCATCGGCTGGAAGGTCTTCGCCTCCGCACCGCCGGTGATGTGGTGGAGAAGCGCACCCGTCGCCGTCTCCGGTGGAGGGTCCGCGAGCGGGCGGCCGAGCGTCTCCGCCGCGGCCATCCGGCCCGCAAGAAGGCCCATCGCGGCACTCTCGACGTAGCCTTCCACTCCCGTGACCTGCCCCGCGAAGCGGATGTTCGGGCGCGAGCGCAGGCGCATCGACCGGTCGAGCAGCGAGGGCGCGTTGATGAACGTGTTCCGGTGGATGCCGCCCAGACGCGCGAAGGCCGCATTCTCCAAGCCCGGAATGCGCCGGAATACCGCGACCTGCGCGCCGTGCTTCATCTTGGTCTGGAAGCCCACGATGTTCATCAGCGTGCCCAGCGCATTGTCGCGGCGCAGCTGGACGACGGCATGGGGCTTCTCGGCCCGGTGCGGATTGGTCAGCCCGACGGGCTTCATCGGGCCGAAGCGCAGCGTCTCGCGCCCGCGTTCCGCCATCACCTCGATGGGCAGGCATCCGTCGAAGTAGCCGGCCGTCTCGTTCTCGTGGAAAGCGGCGGTCTCGGCGGCGAGCAGCGCGTCGATGAAGGCGTCGTACTGCGCGCGGTCCATCGGGCAGTTGACGTAGGCCGTCCGCTCTTCCTCCGTCTCGCCCTTGTCATAGCGCGACTGGCGCCAGGCCACGCTCATGTCGATCGTGTCGGCGTGGACGATGGGGGCGATGGCGTCGAAGAAGGCGAGCGCCTCGCGTCCCGTCTCGGCGGCGATGGCCTCGGCCAGCGCGGGCGAGGTGGCCGGGCCGGTCGCGAAGATCCACAGGCCGCTCGCGGGAAGCTCCCTGACCTCCTCGGTCGTCACGGAAATCAGCGGATGCGAACGGATGCGCGCCGTGACCGTCGCGGCGAATGGCTCGCGGTCGACCGCGAGCGCGCCGCCGGCGGGCAGGCGATGCGCGGTCGCGGCCTGCAGGATCAGCCCGCCCGCCGCGCGCATCTCCCAGTGCAGCAGGCCCACCGCGTTCCGCTCGTCATCGTCCGACCGGAAGGAGTTGGAGCAGACCATCTCGGCGAAGCGTTCGGTCCGGTGGGCGAAGGTGCCGACGCGGGGCCGCATCTCGTGCAGCACCACCGGCACGCCCATCTGCGCCGCCTGCCAGGCCGCCTCGGACCCCGCCATCCCCGCGCCGACGATGTGAAGCGGTTCGGTCATGCGCTTGCGTTCCCTGCCGGCCGCCCGCCGGTCAGCCGTCGTCCCCCTGGTCGGCGACGCGCGCGACCGACACGACCTCCTCCTCGCCGCCGGTGTCGAGCACCCGCACCCCGCCCGCGCCGCGCGAGCGGAAGCTGATCTGGTCGACCGGCACGCGGATCGACTGGCCGGTGGAGGTGGCCAGCATGATCTCGTCGGTCGTCTCCACGGGGAACGAGGCGACGAGCGGCCCGCCGCGCATCGCGCCGTCCATCGCCTTGACGCCCATGCCGCCGCGCCCGCGGACGGGGTAGTCGTGGCTGGAGGAGAGCTTGCCCGACCCGCCGCGGGTGATCGTGAGGATCAGGTCCTCGGCCGCCGACATCTCGGCGTAGCGGGCGGGGGACAACTGCCCCGCCTCCACCGCGTCGTCGTCCTCGTCGGCCTCGGCCTCCTCGGTCACGCCCGCCATCAGGCGGCGCTGCCTGAGGTAGGCCGCGCGCTCGGCCGGATCGGCCTCGAAGTGGCGGATCACCGACATCGACACCACGCGGTCGCCCGGTGCCAGGCGGATGCCGCGCACGCCGGTCGAATCGCGGCCCTTGAAGACGCGCACGTCGGTGGTCGGGAAGCGGATCGCGCGTCCCAGGGCGGTGACCAGCATCACGTCGTCGTCGGCGTCGGCGATCCGCGCGTTCACGAGCTGCGTTCCCTCGGGCAGGACCATCGCGATCTTGCCGTTCCGCTTGACGCTGGTGAAGTCCGAGAGCGCGTTGCGGCGCACGTCGCCGTCGCTGGTCGCGAAGACGATCTGAAGGTCGTCCCAATCCGCCTCGGGCTCGTCCACGGGCATCAGGGCCGCGACCGACACGCCCTGCCCGATGGGCAGGATGTTGACGATGGCCTTGCCCTTTGCCGTGCGGCCCGCCAGCGGCAGGCGCCACGTCTTGAGCTTGTAGGCCATGCCGTCGGTGGTGAAGAACAGGAGCTGCGTGTGCGTGCTGGCGACGAAGAGCGTCGTCACCACGTCGTCCTCCTTCGTCGCCATCGAGGACAGGCCCTTGCCGCCCCGGTTCTGGCTGCGGAACTCGGCCAGCGGGGTGCGCTTGATGTAGCCCCCGCTCGTGATCGTGACGACCATGTCCTCGCGCTCGATGAGGTCCTCGTCCTCCATGTCGCCGGCCCAGTCGACGATCTCGGTCCGCCGCGGGACGGCGAAGAGTGCCCGCACCTCGCGCAGCTCGTCGGCGATGATCCCCATGATCCGGTCGCGGCTGGACAGGATGTCGAGGAAGTCGCGGATCCTCGCGGCAAGATCCGCGAGCTCGTCCGTCACCTCCTTCACGCCCAGCGCGGTCAGCCGCTGCAGCCGCAGGTCGAGGATCGCGCGCGCCTGCGCCTCGGACAGGTTGTAGGTGCCGTCCTCGTTCATCGGGTGCGAGGGATCGTCGATCAGGCGGATGAAGGGCGCGATTTCGGCGGCGGGCCAGCGGCGCGTCATCAGCCGGTCGCGCGCCTCGGCAGGGTCGGCGCTGGCGCGGATCGTGGCCACCACCTCGTCCACGTTCGACACGGCGACCGCGAGCCCGCAGAGGATGTGGCTGCGCTCGCGCGCGCGGCGCAGCTCGAACGCCGTGCGCCGCGCCACGATATCCTCGCGGAAGGCGATGAAATGCGTGAGGAAATCGCGCAGGGTCAGCTGCTCGGGCCGGCCGCCGTTCAGCGCGAGCATGTTGCAGCCGAAGGTGATCTGCATCGGCGTGAAGCGGAACAGCTGGTTCAGCACCACGTCGGGCGTGGCGTCGCGCTTCAGCTCGATCACGACGCGGACGCCGATGCGGTCCGATTCGTCCTGCACGTGGGCGATGCCGTCGACGCGCCTCTCGCGCACGATCTCGGCGATCTTCTCGATCATCGCCGCCTTGTTGACCTGGTAGGGCACCTCGTCCACGACGATGGCGAAGCGGTCCTTCCGCAGCTCCTCCACATGCGTCCTCGCGCGGACGACGACCGAGCCGCGCCCCTCGAGGTAGGCCTTCCGCGCGCCGGATCGCCCCAGGATCATCGCGCCGGTGGGGAAGTCGGGCGCGGGGATGATCTCCATGAGCGCCTCGGCCGACAGGTCGGGATCGGCGATGAGGGCGAGCGTGCCGTCGATGACCTCGCCCAGGTTGTGCGGCGGGATGCGGGTCGCCATGCCCACGGCGATGCCCTCGGCCCCGTTCACGAGCATGTTCGGGAAGCGGGCGGGCAGGACCGTCGGCTCCTGGTCCTTGCCGTCGTAGTTGTCCTGGAAGTCGACCGTCTCCTTGTCGATGTCGGCCAGCAGGAAGGCCGCCGGACGGTCCATCCGCACCTCGGTGTAGCGCATGGCGGCGGGGTTGTCCCCGTCCATGCTGCCGAAGTTGCCCTGTCCGTCCAGAAGCGGCAGGCTCATCGAGAAGGGCTGCGCCATGCGCACGAGCGCGTCGTAGATCGCGCCGTCGCCGTGGGGGTGGTACTTGCCCATGACGTCGCCCACGGGCCGGGCCGACTTGCGGTAGGCCTTGTCGTGGGTGTTGCCGGTCTCGGCCATCGCGTAGAGGATGCGGCGATGCACGGGCTTCAGCCCGTCGCGCAGGTCGGGGATGGCGCGGCTGACGATCACGCTCATGGCGTAGTCGAGGAAGGCCGTCTTCATCTCGTCGGTGATCGAGACATGCGGACCGGACGCTGCGGGGCGTTCGGGAATTTCGTCCGCCGCGCCAATGTCCTGGGGTGTGTCGTTCACGTCGGCCAATCTTTCCTGCAGGGGCGTGGGATCGCCGCACGACCGTGTCGGTCAGGCTATACCGCATCCCCGATATGGGGTGCAACGCCCAAGGGCGCAACCCTTCGGCAGCACCGGGGTCCGAGTGCCAACAGACTGGGATCATTGACATTTAACGATTCTGCGACAGCATCGTGCAGGGGCTGGACGGGAGCGTTGCCGATGCCGGGACTGGAGACCGAGAAGATGCTGAAGGGCTACGGGCTGACCGTGGCGGAGCTGTACTACCGGATGCCCGACCACCGGAGCGTCCTGAACAGCTTCATCTGGCAGGACTACGACCTTGCCCCCGACTATCCGGCGCTCTTCCGGTTCATCGAGTTCTGGCAGGACAGCATCGAGGGCCCGCTCCACTCGGTGCGCTTCACGCATCGCAAGCTGATCGCCCCCGGGGAATGGCGCAACGTCGTGGGCGAGTTCCGCCTGCACTGAGGCGCGCGGTCAGGCGGCCTGAGGCGGGGCCGCGCGCAGGATCATCCCGAACAGATCGCGCGGGTCGTCGGGGTCGGCGATCATGTCCAGGTCGTCGTAAAGGCCGGTTTCCTTTGCCTTGTCGTGGACGTAGCGCAGCGCGCTGAAATCCTCGACCGCGAAGCCCACGCTGTCGAACAGCGTGATCTCGGCCGCGTCGCGCCGGCCCGGCACCTCGCCGGCGATGACCCGCCACAGCTCGGTCACGGGATGGTCGGGGGCAAGCTGCTGGATCTCGCCCTCCACGCGGGTCTGGGGCGGGTATTCGACGAAGATCGAGGACCGGTGCAGGATGCCCGGATGAAGCTCGGTCTTGCCGGGGCAGTCGCCGCCCACCGCGTTCAGGTGGACGCCCGCGCCCACCATGTTGTCGGTGAGAATCGTCGCATACTGCTTGTCGGCCGTCACCGTGGTGACGATCCGCGCGCCCAGAAGCGCCTCCTCGGCGCTGGCGCAGGGCACGACGCGCAGGCCGCGCCCGGCAAGGTTGCGCGCGCATTTGGCGGTGGCGGCGGGGTCGATGTCGTAGAGCCGCACCTCCTCCACGCCGCAGACGGCGCGGAAGGCGAGGGCCTGGAACTCCGCCTGCGCGCCGTTGCCGACGATGGCCATGGCCGTCGCGTCCCTCGGGGCGAGCCACCTCGCGGCCATGGCGCTGGTCGCGGCCGTGCGCAGGGCGGTCAGGATCGTCATCTCGGACAGGAGCAGCGGATAGCCCGTCGCCACGTCGGCGAGCAGCCCGAAGGCCGTGACCGTCTGAAGGCCCGCCTTGGTGTTCGAGGGATGCCCGTTCACGTACTTGAAGCCGTAGGTCTGCCCGTCCGAGGTCGGCATCAGCTCGATCACGCCCACCTCCGAATGGCTGGCCACCCGCGGCGTCTTGTCGAAGGCGGGCCAGCGGCGGAAGTCGGCCTCGATCGCGGCGGCGAGGTCGACCATCATGCGCTCGATCCCGATGCGGTGGACGAGGCGCATCATCCTGTCGACGCTGACGAAGGGCACGAGGTTCAGCGGCATCACAGGCTCCGTGTCGGGCGGTCGAAGACCTTGCGGCCCATGAGGCTCGCCACGAGGTCCACCATCAGCCGCGCGGTCCTGCCGCGCTCGTCGAGAAAGGGGTTCAGCTCGACGAGGTCGAGCGAGGTCACCAGCGCCGATTCGTGCAGAAGCTCCATCACCAGATGCGCCTCGCGGAAGGTCGTCCCGCCGGGGACCGTGGTGCCCACGGCGGGCGCGATCGACGGGTCCATGAAATCCACGTCGAGGCTGACGTGGAGCATCCCGCCCGCCCCGCGCACGGCGCCGAGGAACGTGCGAAGCGGGGCCACGATCCCGTGCTCGTCCAGCACGCGCATGTCGTTGATGGCGATGTCGTGGTCCAGAAGCGCCGCGTGCTCGGCGGGATCGACCGACCGGATCCCGAACAGGCAGATCCGGTTCGCGGGCACCGGGCTCGGGAAGGGCGGGAAGGCGTCGAACCCGTCGCGGCCCGCGATGTAGGCGAGCGGGGTTCCGTGCAGGTTGCCCGACCGCGTGGTCAGCGGCGTGTGGAAATCCGAATGCGCGTCGAGCCACAGCACGAACAGCGGACGGCCCTGCCGCATCGCGAAGCGCGCAGCCCCCGCGACCGTGCCCAGCGCGATCGAATGGTCCCCGCCGAGGATGATCGGCAGGCGGCCTTCGGACAGCGCGTCCTCGGTGCGGGCCGCCAGCGCCGCGGTCCAGGCGACGGTCTCGCCCAGGCGCGCGACGGCCGGGTTGGGGCAGGCCAGGTCGGCGACGTCGCCCAGGGTCACGTCGCCCCCGTCGGCGAGCCCGTGGCCGAGGTCGCGGATCGCCGGGGCGAGGCCCGCGACGCGGTAGGCGGCCGGCCCCATCAGGCAGCCCGGCTGGCGCTGGCCGCTGTCGACCGGCGCGCCGATCAGGATCACGTTCGGCATCGCGGCCCCCGGTTTGCCCGCCGCAGGCTCTTTCCCGCTTGCGGCGGAAGCGAGCGGACGTAGTGTCGGGCCGGACAGGGTTTCGACCGTTCCGGGCAAGGGGTCTGCCGAAATGGACGACATCGACCAGCGGCTGATCGCCGAGCTGCGGCGCGACGGGCGGGCCACGCTGTCGGATCTTGGCGCCCGGCTCTCGCTCAGCCGGGCCACGGTGCGCGTGCGGATGGAGCGGCTGGCCACGCGGGGCGACATCGCGGGCTTCACTGTCCTGACGCGCGCCGACGTGACCGCGAGCCCGGTGCGGGGGCTGATGTTCATCGGAATCGAGGGGCGCGGCGCCGACCGGATCGCCGCGCGGCTGACGGGCATCCCGGCGGTGCAGGCCGTGCATTCGACCAACGGCAAGTGGGACCTCGTGGCCGAGCTCGGCACGCAGACGCTGCAGGAGCTGGACGAGGCGATCAACCGCATCCGCGAGATCGACGGGGTGATGACCTCCGAGACGAACCTGCTGCTCTCGACCCGGAAGGCGGGGCGGCGATAGCGCGCAGGCCCGGGGCGCGCGCGGGCGTGGCGGCGGCGGCCGGAATCGCCTAAGGTCGTCGCGACGACGGGGGGGACGCGGCCATGATCACGGAACTCGGGCATTTCGCGCTGGTGCTGGCGCTCGCCGTCGCGCTCATCCAGGCGACGGTGCCCCTGATCGGCGCGCAGCGGCGCAACGCCACGTGGATGGCGGTGGCAGAGCCTGCGGCGGTGCTTCAGGTCCTTCTGCTCGGCTTTGCCTTCGCGGCGCTGACCTATGCCTTCGTGAACTCGGACTTCTCGCTGCGGCTCGTGGTGATGAACTCGCACACCGACAAGCCGCTGATCTACAAGATCGCGGGGGTCTGGGGGAACCACGAGGGCTCGCTGCTGCTGTGGACGCTGATCCTTGCGGTCTACGGGGCGGCGGCGGCGCTGTTCGGCTCGAACCTTCCGGCCACGTTGCGGGCGCGGGTCCTCGCGGTGCAGGGCATGATCGGGGTCGCCTTCCTGCTGTTCATGCTGCTGACCTCGAACCCCTTCCTGCGGATGGAGACGCCCCCCTTCAACGGCGACGACCTGAATCCGCTGCTGCAGGACCTCGGGCTGGCGCTGCATCCGCCCTTCCTCTACATGGGCTACGTCGGGCTCAGCATGGCGTTCAGCTTCGCGGTCGCCGCGCTGATCGAGGGACGGGTCGATGCCGCCTGGGCGCGCTGGGTGCGCCCCTGGACGCTGGCCGCCTGGGTGTTCCTGACGATCGGGATCGCCATGGGATCCTGGTGGGCCTACTACGAGCTGGGCTGGGGCGGGTTCTGGTTCTGGGATCCGGTGGAGAACGCGAGCTTCATGCCCTGGCTGATCGCGGGGGCGCTGCTCCACTCCGCGATCGTGGTGGAGAAGCGCGAGGCGCTGAAGTCCTGGACGATCCTGCTCGCGATCCTCGCCTTCGGCTTCTCGATGGTGGGAACCTTCATCGTGCGGTCCGGGGTCATCACGAGCGTGCATGCCTTCGCCAACGACCCCGAGCGGGGCGTCTTCATCCTCATGATCCTCGCGGTCTTCACCGGCGGCGCGCTCACGCTCTATGCCGCGCGCGCCGGGGCGCTGGAGGCGAAGGGGGTCTTCGGCCTCGTCAGCCGCGAAAGCGCGCTGGTCGCGAACAACCTGCTCCTCGCCGTGTCGTGCTTCGTCGTCTTCGTGGGCACGATCTGGCCGCTGGTGGCCGAGCTGGTCTGGGGTCGCAAGCTCTCGGTCGGGCCGCCCTTCTTCGACGCCGCCTTCACCCCGTTCATGGTGGCGCTGGCGATGCTGCTGCCGTTCGGGTCGATGCTGTCGTGGAAGCGGGCCGACGCGGCGCGCACGCTGCGCCCGCTCTGGCCGCTGGCGGTGCTGTCGGTCAGCCTCGGCGCGCTCGTCTGGGCGATGCAGACGGGGCGGTCGGCGATCGGCCCGGTCGGGGTCATCCTCGGCCTCTGGGTCGCAGGCGGGGCGGTGACCGACCTGTGGATGCGGACCGGCCGCGGCGCGCTGGCCGTCCGGCTGGGCCGGCTCGTGCGGCTGCCGCGGGCCGACTGGGGCAAGGCCACCGCCCACGCCGGCCTCGGCGTCACGGTCTTCGCCGTGGCGGCGATGAACGCCTGGGTCGTCGAGGACATCCGCACCGTCCGCGAGGGCGGGTCCTACCCGCTGGGCGGCTACGAGGTGACGCTCGTCGACGTGCGCGAGGTCGAGGGCCCGAACTACCTCTCGACGATGGCCGAGTTGCGCGTGACGCGCGGCGGGGCGGAGGTCGCGACGCTGTTCCCCGAGAAGCGCCTCTATCCCGCCGCCGGGATGCCCACGACCGAGGCCGGGATCGACTACGGCCTTCTGCGCGACGTCTATCTCGTGCTGGGCGACCCGCAGCAGGCGGGCGGCTGGGCGGTCCGCAGCTACATCAAGCCCTTCGCCAACTGGCTCTGGATCGGCGCGGGGCTGATGGCGCTCGGGGGCCTCGTCAGCCTGTCCGACCGTCGCTACCGCGTGGCGGCCGGGTCCCGGCGGCCGGTAGCGGTGCCGGCGGAATGAGGCGGTCCGCGCTCTTCGCCGCCGCGCTGGCGGCCGCGCTCGCCGCGGCGGTGCCCGCGTCCGCGGTCGAGCCCGACGAGATCCTCGCCGACCCCGCGCTGGAAGCGCGCGCGCGCGACCTGTCGCGGGGCCTGCGCTGCCTCGTCTGCCGGAACGAGAGCATCGACGAGAGCCGCGCGCCCCTTGCGCGGGACCTGCGGCTCCTGCTGCGCGAGCGCCTCGTCGCGGGCGACAGCGACGAGGCGGCGATCGCCTACATCGTCGACCGCTACGGCGAGTATGTCCTTCTCAACCCCACGCGGCAGGGGGCGAACCTGATGCTGTGGTTCGCGGGTCCTGCGCTGCTGGTCGGCGGTGTGGCCGTCGCGGGCACCTATGTCGCGCGGCGGCGCCGGGCGGCGGAGCCCGAGACCGCGCTGACCCCCGAGGAGGAAGCGCGGCTGGAGGTGCTGATGCGCGGGAATCCCGGCGGCTAGGCGCCCCGGGCCAGCGCCGCCACCCCCGTCCGCGCGATCTCGCGCAGGCCCAGGGGGCGCATCAGCTCGGCGAAGGCGTCGATCTTCTCGGGCGTGCCCGTCATCTCGAAGACGAAGGATTCCAGCGTCGAGTCGACCACGTTGGCGCGGAAGATCTCGGCCAGCCGCAGCGCCTCGATCCGCGCCTCGCCGCGGCCCGCCACCTTCAGCAGCGCCAGCTCCCGCTGCACCGCCGGTCCCTCGGTCGTGAGGTCGTGGACCGCGTGGACGGGGACCATGCGGCTCAGCTGCGCCTTGATCTGCTCGATCACGGCGGGCGTTCCGGTCGTGACCACCGTGATGCGGCTGCGGTGCCCCTGGTGGTCGACCTCGGCCACCGTGAGGCTGTCGATGTTGTAGCCGCGGCCCGAGAACAGCCCGATCACCCGCGCGAGCACGCCGCTCTCGTTGTCGACCAGCACCGCGAGCGTGTGCGTCTCGGTCAGGGGCGCGTTCGGGTCGCGCAGGTCGTAGGCGGAGTGGCTGGTCGAGCCTTGGGTGATGTTCAGCGCGGCCATTACTGCGCCTCATTCATCAAGCAATCCGTTATTCGATATCTGAAAGACTCCGATGAAGCAAGTTGGCATATTCTTTGTCTGCGGGTTAGGTTCATGTCTGGCCTTCGTGGTGCTGCGCGTACTTGCCATACGTTATTGGGGGGTTGAGCCGGGAGGTGTGTTGGGTGAGTTCGTGCCAGGGCTTGCTTCTGGAGCCGGTGCAGCTGCTGCTTGCTTCTTCATTGCGGAGAGGCTTTTGGAGTGCGAGGCCGCTCAACGGGCTGCTTTTGCTTCGTTTGCTTTGATCGGAACAATCGTTGCGATTACGACAGTTTTCGGCCTCTTGAGTGATGCAGAGTATGAGGGATCACGCGCTGTGCTGGCTGCCAGCCTTGTCGCAACCACGACCGGCTTTTTCGGCTTCGGCATGCTCCGCCCTCGTTAGTCGGTCACATCACACCAGCACCGCGCCCGTGGCTCCGATCACGCCCTGCGTCTCGGCCTCGCCCAGCAGCATCTCGTTGTGGGGCTTGCCCGAGGGGATCATGGGGAAGCAGTTCTCGTGCTTCTCGACCCGGCAGTCGAAGATGACGGGGCCGGGGTAGGCGAGCATCTCGCGGATCGCGTCGTCGAGGTCGCCGGGATGGTCGACGCGGATCCCCTTGCAGCCGAAGGCCTCTGCCAGCTTCACGAAGTCGGGGAGCGACTCGCTCCACGAATGCGAGTAGCGCTCGCCGTGCAGAAGCTCCTGCCACTGGCGGACCATGCCGAGCCGTTCGTTGTTGAGGATGAACTGCTTCACCGGCGCGCGGAACTGCATCGCGGTGCCCATCTCCTGCATGTTCATCAGCCACGAGGCCTCGCCCGCGACGTTGATGACGAGCGCGTCGGGGTGCGCGATCTGCACGCCGATCGAGGCCGGCAGGCCGTAGCCCATGGTGCCGAGGCCGCCCGAGGTCATCCAGCGGTTCGGCGCCTCGAAGCCCAGGTACTGCGCGGCCCACATCTGGTGCTGGCCAACCTCGGTCGTGACGTAGCGGTCCATGCCCTTCGTCAGCGCCTCGAGCCGCTCGAGCGCGTGCTGCGGCTTGATCGTCGTGGCCGAGGGGCGGTAGGCGAGGCACCGGCGGGCGCGCCATTCGCCGATCTGCGCGGTCCAGGCGGCCAGCCCCTCGCGGTTCGTGCGGCTGCCCCGCGCGCGCCAGAGCGCGAGCGCCTTCCCCAGCACCTCGGCCACGTCGCCGGGGATCGCCACGTCGACGCGGACGACCTTGTTGATCGACGAGGGGTCGATGTCGATGTGCACCTTCCGCGAGCCGGGGCTGAAATCCTTGATGCGGCCGGTGATGCGGTCGTCGAAGCGCGCGCCGACGTTGATCATCAGGTCGCAGCCGTGCATCGCGAGGTTCGCCTCGTAGGTGCCGTGCATCCCGAGCATCCCGAGCCAGTGCGCCCCCGAGGCCGGGTAGCAGCCGAGGCCCATCAGCGTCGAGGTGACGGGGAAGCCCGTATCGTCCACGAATTCGCGCAGCAGCCGGCTCGCCTCGGGACCCGAGTTCACGACCCCGCCGCCGGTGTAGAAGACGGGGCGCGCCGCCGTCTCCATCATCTCGACCATGGCGAGGATGCGCCCCTCGTCGCCCGCGGTGCGGGGGGCATAGTGCTGGGTCCGCGCCGCGGCCCTGGGCGTATAGGCGGCGGTCGCGAACTGCACGTCCTTCGGGATGTCGATCAGCACGGGGCCGGGGCGGCCGTGGGTCGCGACGTGGAAGGCCTGGTGGATCGTCTCGGCCAGCTTCGCCGTGTCCTTCACCAGCCAGTTGTGCTTGGTGCAGGGGCGGGTGATGCCCACCGTGTCCGCCTCCTGGAAGCCGTCGGTGCCGATCATGAAGGTTGGCACCTGGCCCGAGAGGACCACGAGCGGGATCGAGTCCATCAACGCGTCGACGAGTCCCGTGACCGCGTTGGTCGCGCCGGGGCCGGAGGTCACGAGGACGACGCCGGGCTTGCCGGTCGACCGCGCGTAGCCCTCGGCCATGTGGACCGCGCCCTGCTCGTGCCGCACGAGGATGTGGCGGATCGCGTTCTGCTGGAAGATCTCGTCGTAGATCGGCAGGACCGCCCCGCCCGGGTAGCCGAAGACGACCTCGACCCCCTGTTCCTTCAGGGCCTGCACGACCATCGCCGCGCCGGACATGACCGCGCCCGCCGCCGGCCCGGTGGCCGTCGTGCTGCGCGCCTTCGTGTCGATCTGGTTCATCGCGTCGTCCTGTGGGTTGCCGCCGGAGCCCGCGGGGGGCAACAAAAAACCCCCGGTGCGGGGGCGCAGGGCGGAGCGGACGGAAGAGCCGTCAGCCCCGCCTGCGCCGTACCCCCGGAATGTTGCCGTTCGCCATCGTGCCGTCTCCGCCTGCGGATACCTATGCCAGCCGTTCCCGACCGTCAACCGCAAATCCCGACATAATGTGTCATAACCGGCAGCCCCGTAGACATAAAGTTACGGGACAGGCCCCGATCGCACAAGGAACGGAAAGGGCGTCGCGTGCGGCGCGCCTGTCGGGGCCGGCACCCCGCCACGGGCGCGGTGTGGCGACCGGCGCAGCCCGGCCGGACGCGGGGGTGACGCCACGGCGGATGCCCGCCTTTCGGAACCCGGCACGTTCGGGCCGGTTTGACCTTCGGCCCGGCGGGTGCCATGTGTGGTCGCGCATGGGTGACGGCAATCGCGTCCCGAGCCGGCCGCCGGCCGGGCGGGGCGTCTTTCAGGATGCGGCATATGGCAGTACTTTTCGAAGGATCCACGATCCAGGGCACCGCCCGCGACGACATCGTGCTCGGCTATCCGGGGCGTCCCGGCAACGTCGCGCGCCAGACCGTCGACGGCGGCGGCGGAGACGACCTGATCTACGGCGACTACGACTATTTCCTGACCTCGGCCTCCATCGGCACCTCGCGGGCCTCGGCCACCGACCTGACCGGGGTCCCGGCGATCTGGGGCCGCGGCGAGAACCCCGACGTCGTCCAGTCGACCGGGATCGCCCATGCCTCGGTGGTGGTCGAGGGGACGGGGCGCGAGCAGTGGTTCCGGCTCGACCTGCGGGAGGGCCAGCAGCTCGTCGTGGACGTCGACTACGGGAACAGCGCCATCGGCGGGTCGTTCGACTCGCTCCTGCGTCTTTACGGCGCCGCGCCGAACGTGGTGCTGGCCCGCAACGACGACGCGGACACCGACCGGGGCGGGCTGGGCAGCACGAGCACCGACGACTCCTACCTTCAGGTCCGGGTGAACCAGGCGGGCACCTACTTCGTCCGCCTGACCGACGCCGACGGGCGGGCCGTGCCGGCGGGCGCGACCGCGATCCTCAACTTCACGGTGACCGGCTTCGGCGCCACGCGCGAGACGGTGGGGGGTGCCGACCGCCTCGGCGGCGGCGACGGGGATGACCGGATCTACGGGCAGGTCGGCAGCGACGTGCTCTATGGCGGCGACGGCATCGACCGTCTCTACGGCGGGTCGGGCAACGACGTGCTGAACGGCGATGCGGGCCGCGACATGCTGTTCGGCGGCGGCGGGGCCGACATCTTCTTCGTCAGCGCGGGCTTTCTCGGCGACGACACCTACGGCGGGTCGGGGCGCGACGCGCTCGACCTGTCGCGGGTCGACACCGCGCGCCTCGTCGACCTGGCGGCGGGCCGCCATGTGCTGCGGGCCGACCAGCCGGGCGAGAGCGACGAGTTCCGCCTGTCGCGGATCGAGGACGTCCTCGGGTCCAGGGGGTCGGACGTCATCGCGGGCAACCGCCAGGCCAACGACCTGCAGGGCCTGCAGGGCAACGACCGGCTGGTCGGGCGCGGCGGCGCGGACGATCTGGACGGCGGGTCGGGCAACGACGCGCTGCAGGGCGGGGGCGGCGCCGATACCTTCCGCTTCGCCCTGGGGCGCGACACGATCGCGGACTTCCGCGACGATTCCGACACGCTGGTCCTCGACGACGCGCTCTGGGGCGGGCGCGCCTACTCCCGCGCGACGGTGATCGACCTCTTCGCCGGCGACCTGGGCGACGCGGTGCTCTTCGACTTCGGGGGCGGGCGGACGCTGCGGCTGGCGGGGGTGGAGGATCCCCGTGACCTCGTGGACGACCTGCTGATCCTCTGACGCCGGCGGTCAGTCCCGGATCAGCCGCGCCTCGGGCAGGTTGATCCGGGCGACCTGCTCGGCGATGGGATCGACCGACAGGGGGTGCAGCTCGGCCCGGTGGTCGGCAGGGCTGCCGATGTCCTGCCACTGGCCGCCCTTGTAGATCTCCACCGCGGCGAAGCCCGCCTTGTAGCCCATCTTGGGGCTGCCCGGCACCCAGTAGCCGAGATAGACATAGGGCAGACCCGCCTCGCGCGCGAGGGCGACGTGGTCGAGGATGAGGTAGGTCCCGAGGCTGTCGCCACGCAGGTCGGGGTCATAGAACGAATAGACCATGCTGACGCCGTCGTCGAAGACGTCGGTGAGGCAGACGGCCGCCAGGGGACGCTCGCGCCCCTCGGCGGCGGGCGGGCGGGTGTACTCGATCACGCGGCTGCGGATCGGCGTCTCCTCGATCATCGCCGCAAACTCGAAGATGTCCATGTCGGCCATGCCGCCGGCCGCGTGGCGGTCGTCGAGGTAGCGGCGGAAGAGCGTGAACTGATCCTCGGTCGCCCAGGGGCTGGTCGCGTTCCGGCGCAGGCCCGCGTTGCGCTTCAGGATGCGGCGCTGGGTGCGCGAGGGCTGGAAGTCGGCCACGCGGATGCGGGCCGACAGGCAGGCCGAGCATTCCGAGCACGAGGGGCGGTAGAGCACGTTCTGGCTGCGCCGGAAGCCCTGCTTGGACAGCGCGTCGTTCAGCGTCTGCGCCTGGTCGCCCTGCAGCGCCGTGAACAGCTTCCGCTCCATCCGCCCGTCCAGGTACGGACAGGGCTGCGGTGCCGTCACGTAGAATTGCGGGGCGAGGGGGACGGTGTGGCGCATGACCGTGCAGGAACCGGGACGAACGGCACGTTAGCAAGCGATGGTGCGACCGCCAAGGGAAACCTGAGCCCCGCGCGCCGCCCGGGTCAGGCCGCGCGGTTGATGACCACCGTGCCCAGAACCTGGTCCGTGAGCCCCTGCGCGCGGGCCGAAAGCAGCATCATCGCGATCGAGATCAGCTGCGGGATGACGAAGGCCACCGAGAGCGTGTAGCCCAGCGTGTGAACGAGCGCCGTTCCGAAATCGGCGCGCCCGCCCCCCGCCGCCCGCAGCTCGATCCCCATCAGGCGCATCCCCGGCGTCGCGGACCGCCGCGACAGGCTGACCACCCGGTAGAGGAACGAGATCGGCATGTAGATCGCCGGCAGCAGGAACAGCGCGGTGAAGGCGGTCAGCACGACGACGAGCGCCGTCAGGACCGCGATCAGCACGCTGTCGACCAGCCAGGCGAGGCCGCGCTTCAGCGGCACGTCGGCGTAGAACTCGGCGTGGCGGACGGGGTCGGGGTGGCCCATGGACCAGGACGTCATCGGAAGGCCCTTCGAGGGATGCGGGATGTCCGGCAGGCGCGGCGGCGGACGCCCGGGCTCCGCCGCCGCACGCGGTCAGTAGGCGCCGGCCCGGCCGTCGTCGGACGCGGGCGGGGTGTCGGTCGCGCCGTCCTTCGGGGCGCGGGCGCGCTCCTCCATGAAGGCGTCGAACTCGGACTTGTCCTTGGCCTCGCGCAGGCGCTGCAGGAAGGCCTCGAACGCGTGCTGCTCGTCTTCGAGGCGTCGCAGCGTGTCGGCCTTGTAGGCGTCGAAGGCGGCGTTTCCGGTGGGCTGCCAGACCGCCGTCAGGGGACCGAGCCCGCTGCGGACCGATCGGCAGGCACCCCGGCGGCCGGGCTTGTGGCGGCTGAACATGCGCTTGCTCCAGATGGCATAGGCGAGAAGGGCGAGGCCGATCGGCCAGAACACGACGAAGCCCGCGACGGTCGCGAGGATCCAGGCGAAGCGGCCCCGGTCGTCGAGCCATCGCTCGGCGCGGCGGGCGCCGGCCATGATCCCGCCGGGCGCGGCAACGGGGTAGGTGGTGGACATCCGGCATCTCCATCGGTGGGGCGGGGTTTCCATGTGAACGCCCTTCACATCCGCGAAGATCGTCATGCGCGGTGCGGGCGTCAAGACGCATGTTAAGGAATTTCACATGATGCGCGCGATGCCGCCCGCGATTGACCCCGCCCGAACCGCGCCACACTCTGCCGGGCCATGGACCGTCCCTTCGCCCAGCGTCTGACGCGGCTGCCCGTCCCGCACGACCCGGAGGCGGGGGCGCAGGTGCAGGGGGCCTTCGCCGGGATGCCGGCCGACCTCGCGGCACTGCTGGCGGGGGCCGCGGGCGGCAGCCCGCACCTTCGCGGCCTGGTCCTGCGCGAGGCAGGCTGGCTGCGCGGCGCGCTCGACCGTCCGCCGGAGGCGGCGCTGGCGCAGGCGATGGCGGCGCTGGCGCCGGCCCCCTCCGAGACGCTGCGCGCGACCCTTCGGCAGGCCAAGCGCCGGATCGGGCTGCTCGTGGCGCTGGCCGATCTCGGCGGTGTCTGGCCGCTCGAGACGGTGACGGGCGCGCTGACCGCCCTTGCCGACCGCGCGGCCGATCTCGGACTGCGCGCGCTGGTGGCGGAGGAGCGCGCGCGGGGCAGGCTCGCGGACCCCGGGCCCGATGCGGGCGGGATGGTGATCCTCGCCATGGGCAAGATGGGCGCGCGCGAGCTCAACTATTCGTCGGACATCGACCTCGTCTGCCTCTACGACGATGCGGCCCACGGGGCGGGCGCGGCCGAAGCGCGCCCCGCGCTCGTGCGGATCACGCGGCGGCTGATGGCGCTCCTGTCCGACATCACGGCGGACGGCTACGTCTTCCGCACCGACCTGCGGCTGCGGCCGGACGCCGCCGTCACGCCCGTCTGCCTCTCGGTCTCGGCCGCCGAGGCCTACTACGAGAGCGAGGGGCGCACCTGGGAACGCGCGGCCTTCATCAAGGCGCGGCCCTGCGCGGGCGACCTGGACGCGGGGCGGCGGTTCCTGTCGTCGCTTGCGCCCTTCGTCTGGCGCCGGCATCTGGATTTCGCGGCGATCCAGGACGCGCACGACATGCGCCTGCGCATCCGCGAGCACCGCGGCCTGCGCGGCATCGGCGCGCTGGAGGGGCACGACCTCAAGCTCGGTGCGGGCGGCATCCGCGAGATCGAGTTCTTCACCCAGACGCGCCAGCTGATCGCCGGGGGGCGCGACCCCTCGCTGCGCGATCCGACGACGGTCGGCGGGCTCGCGGCGCTCGCCCGGGCGGGATGGGTGCCGGCCGCGACCGCGGAGACGCTCGCGGCCGACTACCGCGCCCTCCGCGAGGTCGAGCACCGGGTCCAGATGGTCAACGACGCGCAGACCCACGCGCTGCCCGCCACGCCCGAGGGGCTCGCGCGGATCGCGCACCTGTCCGGCTGGACGGACGTCGCGGCCTTCCGGGCGGCGCTGCTCGACCGGCTGGTCCGCACCGACCGGCTGACCGAGGGCTTCTTCGCCCCCGACGCGCAGGCAGACGCGGGACCCGCGCTGTCCGAGACGGCGCGCGCGGTCGTCGAGCGCTGGCCCGCCTATCCCGCGTTGCGGTCCGAACGCGCGCGGGCCACGTTCCGGCGGCTGCGCCCGACGCTGCTGCGGCGGCTGACCGAGGGGGGCGGGGGCGACGAGGCGCTGGTCAGTTTCGACGGGTTCCTTGCCGGCCTGCCCGCCGGCGCGCAGCTCTTCGCGCTGTTCGAGGCGAACCCGCCTCTGGTCGACCTGATCGCCGACATCGCCTCCACCACGCCGGCGCTGGCGCGCTATCTGGCGCGGAACGCGGGCGTGCTCGACGCGGTGATCGGCGGCGGGTTCTTCGCGCCCTGGCCCGGTGCCGCCGGGCTGGCGCGGGGGCTGGCGGAGGAGATCGGCCGCGCCGCCGGCTACGAGGCGATGCTCGACGCCGCGCGCCGATGGATGAAGGACTGGCATTTCCGCGTGGGCGTCCATCACCTGCGCGGCCTGGTCGGCGCGGACGAGGCGGAGCGGCAGTACGCGGACCTCGCGCGGGCCGTCCTGACGGCGCTCTGGCCCGCCGTGCTGGACGAGGTGGCGGGCCGCCACGGCCCGCCGCCGGGCCGGGGGGCCGCGGTCGTGGGGCTGGGCAGCCTGGGCGCGGGGCACCTGAACGCGGCCTCGGACCTCGACCTCATCGTCATCTACGACGCGGCGGGCGTGGCGGCGAGCGCCGGGCCGCGCCCCCTTGCCGCCCGCGCCTGGTACGCGCGCGCGACGCAGGCGCTGGCGACCGCGCTCTCGGCGCCGACGGCCGGGGGACGGCTCTACGAGGTCGACATGCGGCTGCGGCCCTCGGGCCGGCAGGGGCCGGTGGCGACATCGCTCGCGGCCTTCGAGGCCTATCACAGGGACGAGGCCTGGACCTGGGAGCATCTGGCCCTGACCCGTGCGCGCGTCGTCGCCGGGCCGCCCGATCTCGGGGCGGAGGTGGAGGCGGTGCGCCGGCGCGTGCTGGCCGCGAAGGCCGGGGGTCCGGGGATCGCCCGCGACGTCGCGGACATGCGCGCGCGCCTGCTGGCCGCCCGGGGCGCGCCGGCGCCGCTGGAGCCGCGCCATGGCCCCGGCCGGCTCATGGACGTGGAACTGGCCGCGCAGATGGCCGCCCTGCGCGCTGCAAGCCCCGCGCGCACGATCGGCGCGCAGCTCGCCGCCGCCGGGTCGCCGCCGGCCGACCGGGCGGCGCTGCTGCGCGCCGAGCGGCTGTTCCGCTCCATGCGGACGGCGCTGCGGCTTCTCGGAACGCCGGAACCGGAACAGATCGCCGCGGGCGGCCGGGCCTTCCTTCTTCGCGAGACGGGCGCCGCCTCGATGGACCATCTCGCCGCGCTCGCGGCCGCGGCGGCAGCGGACGCGGCGGCCGTCGTCGACCGCTGGATCGAACGGGGGATCGACGGCGATGCGCCTTGACGAGGCCGACCCCAAGGGCCTGATCCGCGAGAGCTACGCGATCGAGGGGATCACGCCGCCGGAATGCCGGTCGATCCTGCTCGACTGGGCGCTGAGCCTGCCGGACGGGCGGATGCGGGAGGCGCTCGGCGCGCTGATCGCGCACTACGAGGGCCCGAACCCCGGGCACCCGATGAATGCGGTCCTGCGCGCGGGCCTCGGCAGCCCGGGCGCGCCGCGCCGCCGGGGCGGGCGGGCGGGCCGGACCGGGGCGGGCT
>ERZ1066121.200-NODE-200-length-55145-cov-8.218896_pt1 | contig 55145 bp, 49 predicted proteins | sample MGYA00382768_ERZ1066121 | MGnify/ENA primary metagenome ERZ1066121 (study PRJEB33369, sample SAMEA5778351) | biofilm metagenome | biome: Industrial cooling water; feature: Water cooling tower basin; material: Biofilm | place: United Arab Emirates | collected...
CTGGGTTCAGAACGTCGTGAGACAGTTCGGTCTGTATCCGTCGTGGGCGTTGGAGGGTTGAGGGGAGCGGACCTTAGTACGAGAGGACCGGGTCGGACGGCCCACTCGTGTCCCGGTTGTGGCGCCAGCTGCAACGCCGGGTAGCGATGGCCGGTGGCGATAACCGCTGAAAGCATCTAAGTGGGAAGCGCCCCCCAAGATGAACCCTCCCTGGGACCTTGAGTCCCCTGAAGGGCCGGAGGAGACTACTCCGTCGATAGGCCGCACGTGGAAGCGCTGCGAGGCGTTCCGAGCGAAGCGGTCCTAATCGCCCGTGAGGCTTGACTCCCCCCATGGTTTTCATGGGTTGGTTTCAAACCTGCAAAGCACTGCACTACACATTGGGAGCGCGCTTTCGTCGCAGCTCCCACACGATCACTTCCCCGACTGTTGCTCAAATCAGCAACACTTATCGCTGGCAACTAGAGCGTCAGGGCCATACCCGTTCCCATCCCGAACACGGTCGTCAAGCCTGACAGCGCCGATGGTACTCCGGTCGAGAGATCGCGGGAGAGTAGGCCGTTGCCGGCACCCTTTGCCACGCCCCCGTCGCACTTTGTGTGACGGGGGCGTTGGCGTTTCTACCCAACTCCAACCCGTTGCGTTTCCGAACGCGTGACACCATCCTCCCTCTCATGACACGCGCCGGCATCGTCACCGTCGCCGGCAAGCCAAACGCCGGAAAGTCCACCCTCCTCAATAAGCTCGTCGGCGAAGCGCTCGCCATCACGAGCCCAAAGGCCCAGTCCACGCGACATCGGATCGTCGGACTCCGCACCGAACACGACACCCAGATGGTCGTGCTCGATACCCCCGGACTCCTCGATCCACGCGACCTCCTGCACCAGGCCATGCGCGGGGCAGCACTCGCCGCCCTCCGCGACGCCGATGTCATCGTCTATGTCGTCGATGTCAGCGCGATCAAACCCGATGCCATACAACGGCACCTCGATCTCCCCGAGGCGATCCCCGCACCATGGCCGTCGCTGCAGGAGGCCGCATCGCTCGAGCACCCGCCCAAGGCGCCCGTGCTCCTGGTCCTCAACAAGATCGACGCTCTCTCCGCTGACCTGCGCGAACTGCTGCGCGCACGCGTCCCCTCCGCGCTGCTCCTGTCCGCGCTCAGTGGCGAGGGACTCGACGCCTTGGTGACCCGCATCACGGAGCGACTCCCCGAGAGCCCCTATCTCTATCCGGCCGACGAGGTCAGCACACAGCCGATGCGCTTCTTCTGCGCCGAGTTCGTGCGCGAGGTCGCCATGGCGCAGCTCGGCGATGAACTCCCGCATGCGCTGGCCTGTGAAATCGAGGAGTACCGCGAAGGTTCGTCGCCCCTGTACATTCGGGCGGTCCTGCACGTCGAACGCGAGAGTCAGAAGCGCATCGTGATCGGAGCCGGTGGTCAGCAGATCAAGAAGCTTGGACGCGAGGCACGCGTCCGCATCGAGCAGTTTGTTGGTGAGCCCGTGTACCTCGATCTCTGGGTAAAGGTGCTCCCCAACTGGCGCAAGAAACGTGGCGCGGTGGCCCGTCTGGGCTACGGCGATCCCGGCGTGTCGTCGCGCGCGTGACCTCTCGAAAATCCGCGCAAGTGCCATCGCGACCGGCGGTGCGCTCAGGCACGAGGCGGGCGCTTCTCGCGCTCGCGCTCGGTCTGGCGTTGCCCGCCGTCGCTCGTACGCAGCAGGCGGGCGCGGCCTTTCTGCTGCTGCCCATCGGGAGTCGAAGCGTCGGTACCGGTGAAGCCACCGTGGCCGATACCCTCGGCGCCGATGGGGCATGGTGGAATCCGGCGTCCCTCGCGCCGATGCGACGCACCGAGCTCTCACTCAACGGATCACAGTCGTTCGAGGGCACCTCGGCAGCGATCGGCTTCGCGCGTCCCTCACGCGCGCTCGGAACGCTCGGCGTGTCGGCCACCATTCTCGACTACGGCGATCAGGGCGTCACCGATCCGAACACCGGCGCCGATGTCGGCACGCTGAGCATTCGCAGCACCATCGCGATGCTGACCTATGCCACACCGATCGGCGATCGCCTGCGCGTTGGCCTGAGCTACAAGTACCTGCGGCTCGCGTTCACCTGCTCGGGGCTGTGCGGCGAGACACCGCAGTTCGTGGGCTCGAGTACCGCGCTCGACGTCGGTGCGCAGTACGTGCTGCCGACCACCATGCCCATTACCGTGGGTGCCGCGGTGCGACAACTCGGTCCCGATTTCCAGGTTCGCGACGCCGAACAGGCCGACCCTCTGCCGCGCACCTGGCAGCTTGGGGCGAGTGGGCGCGTGCCCTCGACCCGCCTGCGTGAACAGGACGTGCAGGTCGACGTCATGGCTGACCTGCTCGGCAGCCTCGCGTATGAGTCGATCAGTGCCCGCCTCGGCACCACGATCACATATCGTGGGCGTTACGCGCTCCGCGGGGGCTACACACTGGTCGAAGGCGAACGCGGCGGACCTTCGGTCGGTTTGGGCGTGTTCCTGTCCGATGGCATGGTGCTCGATCTCGCGCGGCGCTTTGACGGGTTCTCGGCACAGGCCGGACAGGCCCCGACGTACGTCTCCCTGCGCTTCCTGTTCTGATGAGGACGCGCATGAATCAGCGTGTCGCAGCACGTTGTTGTGCAAGCGCTTGCGATGTGTCATCGAAGGTACTCGAGCAGCTCGCGGGGTGGCGTCGCACGCATGCGCCGCGACTCGGAGCCATCCTGCTCGTTGTCTCGAGTCTGACGCTGCCGTCGCGACTCGTGGCGCAGCAGGTGCTCACGGCTGATGTGCGTGGCCCGCGTGTTTCGCCGCGGTGGTCGATGGAGCGGCCGGACTCGCTCGTTGCCCCCGAGGTTGGTGCGTCGGTCATCGCGTCAGCTTCCGGTGAGTCGCTCGGTGGGGCTCCGCGCGCGACCGCGCCGTCGCCCTGGTTCGCGCCGGTGCTGTCCGCGGTGCTGCCCGGCGCGGGACAGGGGCTGCTGCGGCAGCAGCGCGGCGTGGTCTACGCCGCCGCCGAGGTGTACCTGGTGGTGCGTGCGCTCGAGGCGCAGCGTGACGCGCGGCGTGAGCGCGATGCGTATCGTGACATCGCGCGAACCGTCGCGCGCGGTGCGCAAGGCGGGGATCGGCCCGTCGGGCCGTGGGCGTATTACGAACGCCTGCAGTACTTTCTCGAAAGTGGCGCATTCAATCGAACGCCGGGCGCAGGCTTTACGCCGGAGACGGACGAATCGACGTTCAACGGCTCCATGTGGCGGCTCGCCCGTGAGACGTTCTGGCGCGATCCCGACGTGGCACCCGATTCGACGTCGGACGCGTATCGTCGAGCGATCGCGTTCTATGAGCAGCGAGCGGTCGGCGATGCGTTTCTCTGGTCATGGCGCGATGCGCAACTCGAGCAGGACGTCTACCGGCAAACGATCGGTCGAAGCAACGAGGCGTCGCGTCGTGCGCGCCAACTGGTCGGGTTGGTGATCGCGAATCATGCGCTGAGTCTCGTGGACGCCTACGTGAGCGTCCGGCTGCGCGTGTTCGCCGAGGGGAGCGGCGCCGCACAGCGCGTCGGGGTGTCGGGCGTGCTGCCGTTGGGTCGCGGCGATCGCTGACGCGCAAGACGGGGTGCGCGGCGGGTGCGTTCGTCGCGACCGTTACGCCGTCGGTGATGCACGTTACATCGTGGCGGTGCGCCCCTGATGATCGTCTAGCGAAGTGGGGGACGATCGGACAAGCTCCGATTCACCGGCGCGCGCGCCGGTCGCCCTCCTTCGCTCCTCGCGCGCTCGCCGCCTCGCATGACTGAACCCGTCATCACCGAAGACACCGCTGTGCTCGTTTCCGACGGCGCCGCGCCACCGGGCTGGTTGTCCGCGTGGCTCGACGCGTCGGCGTTGTCGGTGTGCGCGTCGGCGGACTCGGAGACGGTGCTCACGTGGGCGCTTCGGAGTCGTCCCCGCGTCATCATTGTCGACGCGCGACGCGAGGTGGAGGAGCGCGAGCGGTTGGCGCTGGTGGCGCGGCTCAAGACCGACGCGTGGATGGCCCTGATTCCGTTGGTCGCGATCGGCGATGCCCGACTGACGGCGTCGTTGCTTGACGCCGGCGCCGACGAGGTCCTCGGGCCCGAGGCGGGGGCGCCGGAAGCGACGGCTCGCCTCGCGGCGTTGCTGCGGCGCAGTGATCGCGACACGGATGTGCACCCATCGACGCGGCTGCCGGGGGCGCGCGGGATCGAGGCGGAGTTGGCGCGTCGGCTTGCTGGTCACGAGCCGTTCGCCGCCTGCTACGCCGATCTCGATCATTTCAAGGAATACAACGATCGGTACGGCTTTCACCGCGGCAACGCGGTCATCGGGCTGGTGGCGCGGGTGCTGCACGATGCCGTGACGGGCCTGTGTGGCCGCGACGGCTTCGTGGGGCATATCGGTGGCGACGATTTCCTGTACATTGTTCCCACGGCAGCGATGGAGCGCGTCTGCGACGAGATCGTGAAGGTGTTTGACGAGCTCGCGCCGCTGCAGTATTCGGAAGCCGACCGTCGGGCCGGCTACTTCCTCGGGAAGGATCGCCGCAACCAGTTGTATCGAGTGCCGCTGATGACGTTGTCGATCGGAGTGGTAACCAACCAGCGCCGACGGTTCTCGCGACCGGCCGACGTGAGCGAGTTGGCCACGGAAATGAAGAGTTACGCGAAGACGCTGTCGGGGTCGGTGTGGACGCTGGATCGTCGACGCGATGACCTCACCAGCGTGGGCGGCGCGTCGCTTTCGCTGCGTGCGGTGCGCGAGCCTGCGGGCGCGGAGGCGTCGGCGCTGGACCCGCGTCGCAGCGAGGGCGAGGCCAACGTGCTGCCGCTCCGTTCGCGGGAGGCGCGATGACGGTCAGCTGCCCCGATTGCCGATCGATCTTTCGGGTCGATCCGGCGAAGGTGCCCGCGACGGGCGTTCGGGCGCGTTGCTCCGTGTGCGGTGGCATCATGCTGGTCGCTGGCGGCACGGCACCAATTCGGACGCCGGCGCGCACGCCGGTGCCAGCGGTACCGGCCACGATGACGCCGGCGGCGGTGCCGGGGGTTCCCACGCCCGTCGCATCGACCGCCGTGCCAGCACCGACGCCCATCAGCGTCCCGTTGACGGCGCCCTTTGCGCCGCGGACGACCGCGCCGAGTGTCCCAGCGGTCGAGGCACCGGCTGCGGGACCGTTCCGGCCGTCCGCCACGCCCGCGCCGAGTGGACCGACGCCACCGCTGCCGGCGCGTCCGGTGACGCCGCTGCGGCCCACCCCCGTTCGCGGCACGCCGGCCACGCTTGGCGCGGTGACTCCGCGCACGGCGACGCCCAGCGCCGCGCCCGGTGGCGTCAGCCGACTCACGCCGCAGTACGCGACCCCCTCCGTCCCCGCGCCGAGCGCGCCGACTCCGGTGACGTCCACACCGGTCGCGCCGACGCCCGTCGCTGCGTCACCGGCGACGCCGACACCGGTCGCGGTCGCACCGGTCCCGGTTGCGTCGAGCATGGCGTTGGTCCCCGGCCTGCAGGGGAGTGCGACGATGGCCCGCCCAACGCCGGCCGCACCGGCCGGCGAGCCGCCGGTGCGTCGTCCGATCAACCCGTTTCTCAACGCGGATCCGTCGCAGCGCGCCCGGCGACTGGCGCGTGCGCTGGTATCGGATCTGGTGGCGTACAACCCGCGCAAACGGGACGAAGGCATCGCGCAGGGCACGCTCCGGCAGCTCTTCCGGGAAGACATCAAGAAGAGCTACGAGGAATACGTGGAGCAGGTCGGCAAGGAACTGGCCGATACCACCCCGTACTTCCAGGAAGCGCTCAACGATATTCTCGCCGGCGGACAGCGACTGTTCTGAGCCGACATTGGTGGTCGTGACTGGAGCGCTGCGCCTCGACCGGCTAGCTTCCATCACGGCAACGTGATCAACTCCGCGAGCCGCACTCCCGTCCGGGAGCCGCGGCTCGCGTCGTTCGTGGAGAGTGCATGCTGGAAGGAAATCGCGACGAGCAGCTCGCCGAGGCCGCGCGTCGGCTCGACGAGATGCGGAGGTATCTTTGACCTCGAAGGCAAGCGTCACACGCTAGCCGCGCTCGAGCAGGAGATGGCCGAAGGCCATTTCTGGAATCATCAGGAGCGCGCGCGTGAGGTGGTGCAGCAGGTCAAGGTCCTGAAGGGCTGGGTCGAACCGTGGGACGACCTCGACGCACGCGTGCGCAACGCGCGCGAGCTCGGTGAGTTGCTGGCGCTCGAACCCGATGAGGCCATGTTGCGCGATCTCGATACCGATGTCGCGGGGATCGTGACCGACCTCGACGCCTTCGGTCTGCGCACGCTGCTACGTCTGCCCGATGACGTGCGCGACGCGCAGCTCGAGATCTCGGCCGGTGCTGGCGGTACCGAGGCGCAGGATTGGGCCCAGATGCTCATGCGCATGTACACGCGCTGGGCGGAACGTCGCGGCTACTCGGTGGACATCCTCGATCTGTCCGAGGGAGAAGAAGCCGGCATCAAGGGCGCCGTGCTGGAAATCAAGGGGCAGTACGCCTACGGCTTCCTCAAGGCCGAATCGGGGGTGCATCGCCTGGTGCGCATCTCACCGTTCGACTCGCAGGCGCGTCGTCATACGTCGTTCGCGTCGGTGTTCATCTACCCCGTGGTGAACGAGGAGATCAACATCGAGATCCGTGACGAGGACATCAAGATGGATGTCTTCCGCGCCAGTGGTGCCGGTGGCCAGCACGTCAACAAGACGTCGAGCGCCGTCCGCCTGACGCACATTCCCTCGGGGATCGTGACCGCGTCGCAGCAGGAGCGCTCGCAGGTGAAGAATCGGGCGCAGGCGATGAAGATGCTCAAGAATCGCCTGTACCAGCTCGAAGTCGACAAGCAGCTCGCCGCCAAGGCCGCCATGGACGCAAACAAGATGGACGTCACGTTCGGCAGTCAGATTCGTTCGTATGTCTTCCAGCCGTACACCATGGTCAACGACCATCGCACCGAGTTGAAGATTCCCGACGTGGACAAGATCATGGACGGCGCGATCGATCCGTTCATCGAAGCCTACCTGAAGCAGGCGGGTGAGACGGCGGCGGGCGCCAGCGCATGACCACGTCCAACGAGAACACCGCATCGACGCCCGCGGCGGGCGGCGACGACCTCGGCTTCGTGATGCGCGATCGGCTCGCTGCGCTCGAGCGGTTGCGCGCTAATGGTGTGGAGCCGTTTGCCTACGCGTTCGATCGCACGCACACGACCGTGTCGGCCAAGGGGCTGTTGCCCGACGGTGCGGAGGAAGGCCCCGTGGTGCGACTGGCCGGACGCATCGCGTCGTGGCGCGGGCAGGGGAAGACGGGGTTTGCGCATCTCGTCGACCACGAGGGGCGACTGCAGCTCTACCTGCGTCGCGATGATCTTGGCGAGTCCGCGTGGGCAGTGGCGCAGGAGCTGCACGTCTCCGATGTGATTGGTGTCGAGGGGGCGCTCATGCGGACGCGCACGGGCGAAGTGACGGTCCGTGTGTCAGAGCTCACGTTGCTCGCGAAGGCGTTGCGTCCGCTGCCGTTCGGCAAGGAGCAGGTCGTCGATGGGCAGGTGGTGCGCTACAGCGCGTTCAGCGACACCGAGCAGCGCGCACGGCAGCGGTACGCCGATCTGGCGGTGCATCCGGAGGTGCGGGCGCTGTTCACCGCGCGTTCGCTGCTGACGCGCACCATCCGGCGCCACCTCGACGATCTCGGCTATCTCGAAGTGGAAACGCCGGTGCTGCAGCCGCTGTACGGCGGCGCCGCCGCGCGTCCGTTCGTGACGCATCACAACGCGCTGGATATGCCGTTGTACCTGCGCATTGCCGATGAGCTCTATCTCAAGCGGCTCATCGTGGGCGGCTTCGAGCGCGTGTACGAAATCGGCCACGACTTCCGCAACGAAGGCATCGACCGGACGCACAATCCGGAGTTCACGATGCTGGAGTTCTACGAAGCGTACGCCGACTACGAAACGATGATGACGCGCGTGGAGTCGTTGTTTCTCGCGGTGGCGGAGGCGTTGCGCGGGGTGCCCGGGATTGCGGAGAAGGTGCCGACTTTCGAGACGCCGTTTCCGCGCATTCCGTGGGTGCCGTCACTTGTCCAGGCCGCCGGTGTGGATGTCATGGCGCTCGATGACGCGGCGCTTCGAGAGGTCGCGGCGCGCATCGGGGTGGAGCGCCCCGGAGCACTGAGTCGTCCGAAGCTGCTCGATGAGATGTTCCAGGCGCTCGTGGAGTCGCGCATTCAGGTGCCGACCTTTGTGGTGGATTACCCGAAGGCGTTGTCGCCGCTGGCGAAGCCCAAGCGTGGCGATCCGACGCTCACCGAGCGGTTCGAACTGTTCGCGCGGGGCAAGGAACTCGCCAACGCCTTCAGCGAGCTGAACGATCCGATCGATCAGCGAGAGCGCTTCGAAGCGCAGGCGCGCCTCAAGGCGGCCGGTGACGACGAAGCCACGCTCGTGGACGAGGACTATCTGCGCGCGATGGAGTACGGCATGCCGCCCACGGGTGGCGTCGGCATCGGGATCGACCGGCTGCTGATGTACCTCACGGATACGGCGAACATCCGTGACGTGATCCTGTTCCCCACCATGCGTCCCGAGTGAGAGGGCTCGAACTCTCGATTGCGTGGCGCTACCTGCGCAGTCGTCGCGGGTCGCGTCTCCTGTCGCTCATCAGCGTCATCGCCATTGGCGGTGTGCTGGTGGGCGTCGCGGCGCTGATCGTGATCATGGGCGTCATGAATGGATTGCAGCGCGATCTGCGCGAGAAGATTCTCATCGGCTCCCCTGATGTGCGTGTGTTGCCCTATGGCGAAGCGCTGCGCATGGCCGGGTGGGAAGAGCAGCTGGCGCGTGTTAAACGCGTGCCCGGTGTCGTGACCGCCGCGCCGTTTGTGCAGAGCGAAGGACTGGTCACGAACGACGCCGGTTATCGCGCGGGCGCGCAGGTTGTGGGGCTCGCCTCGCTCGCGCCGGGACAGCCCGATGTCACGACGATTCGCGAGAAGGCAATCCTCGGCGAGTTCCGCTTCGATCGCGATGGTCGCGAGAACGGTGCCGTCATCGGCAAGCTGCTCGCGGCCAAGTTGAACGTGTGGCCGGGCGACCAGATTCAGCTGCTCGGCTTCAACAATGTCGACTTCAACGCGTCCACGGGGATTCCGGTGCTGCGTCCGGATACGTTCGTGGTCACGGGCATCTTCGAGACCGGGATGTACGAATACGACAATGCGTATCTCTACGTCTCACTCGCGGCGGGACAGCGCTTTGCGGGATTGGAGACCGAGGTGACCGGGCTGGAGGTGCGCACCGTCGATCGGTGGCGCGCGCCGGCGATTGGTCAGACGCTCGTCGATTCGCTCGGCGCGAATGTGCACGCGGTGGATTGGCAGGCGCAGAATCGATCGCTCTTTCAGGCGCTCAAGCTCGAGAAGTTGGGCATGGGGGTGATTCTCCTGCTCATCATCATGATTGCGGCGTTCAACATCGTGTCGACCCTCACGATGGTCGTGGCCGACAAGACGCGCGAGATCGGCATTCTGCGCGCCATGGGCCTGCCGGCGCGCTCGATTCGCCGGATCTTTCTGCTGCAGGGCGTGGTCATCGGTGCCGTCGGCACGGGCGCCGGTGTCGCGCTCGGCCTGACGGTCGCGGTGATTCTCGAATACGTGTTCCCGATTCCGCTCGATCCGTCGGTGTACTTCATCGATCACCTTCCCGTGGCCACCGATCCGCTCGAGGTGCTGGCGATCATCGTGGCCAGTGTGTTGGTGGCTGCGCTCGCGACGCTCTATCCGTCGGGGCAGGCCGCGAAGCTGTACCCTGTCGACGCCATTCGGCACGACTGATGTCGCACGCCTTGATGCCGATGGGTGTGTCGTCCGGCGCCAGCGCCGTGCTCGAGGCACGGGGGGTCCGCAAGGAGTATCCGGGCGGCGATGGTGGGGTCGTCCGCGTCCTCGATGGGGCAGATCTTGCCGTGCATCGGGGCGAAATGGTGGCGATCGTCGGGGCGAGCGGGTCGGGCAAGAGCACGTTGTTGCACCTGCTTGGAGGTCTCGAGCGTCCCTCGGCTGGCACGGTGCTGCTCGGCGGGACGCCGGTGGACGCGCTCGACGACGACGCGCTGGCCGCGCTGCGGAACCGGACGGTGGGCTTTGTCTTTCAGTTCCATCATCTGCTCCGCGAGTTCTCGGCGCTCGAGAACGTCATGTTTCCCCTGCGGATCGGCGGGATCGCCCCGTCGGAAGCGAAGGAGCGCGCGGCGGCCTTGCTGGAGCGGTTGGGGATGGCACAGCGTATGCATCATCGTCCGTCGGAGCTGTCCGGTGGCGAGCAGCAACGGGCGGCGGTGGCGCGGGCGCTGGCGGCCGAGCCGGCGGCCTTGTTGGCCGACGAGCCCAGTGGCAATCTGGATCAGGGAAACGCGGAGCGACTGCACGACCTCTTTGCCACGCTTGCGAGCGAGCATGGACTGGGGTTGGTGGTCGTGACGCACAATTTGGTGTTGGCAGACCGCGCCGACCGGGTGTTGACGTTGGAAGGGGGACGAGTTGTGACGCGAGCGGCCATGGAGCGAGGTGACAACTGAATGCTGTGCGATCACTGCCAGGAGCGGGACGCCGTGGTGCACCTCACGCGCATTGTCGACAATGCGGTGACGCAGTTGCATCTGTGCGAGAAGTGCGCGGCGGCCAAGGGCGTCGAAACGACGGTCTCGTTGCCGCAGCATCCGCTCGGCGAGATCCTCCAGGCGGTCCAGCAGCAGACGCCGGCCCCGAGCGCCGGCGACAGTGGCGTCTGTGCCTTCTGCGGCGCGTCCGCGCGTGACTTTCGCGCCACGGGTCGGCTCGGCTGCGCCCACTGCTACGACGCGATGGAGGGCAGTCTGCGCGAGTTGCTGCGTCGATTGCACGGGAGCAGTCGACACGTGGGACGCCGCTACGAGGCGCCGCGTCCGGAAGCGGTGGCGCAGGCGGATGCGCGCTCGATGCTGACCGATCGGTTGCAGCGCGCGGTCGAGGCGGAGCAGTTCGAGCTGGCGGCTGAGCTTCGGGACCAGCTGCGGGTGCTCGAGTGATGCGTCGCGCGTCGCTCGATCTGTCGCTGCTCCCCGATGGTGGCGTGCGCTGGCTGGATGCGTCGGGACCGCACGCGGACATCGTGATTTCCACGCGGCTGCGGCTCGCACGGAACGTCGTGGGCTACGCCTTTACCGGTCGCGCGCGCGATGGCGAGCGGCTGCGGATGCTCGCGCAGGTGCGCGACGCGCTGGCCGGGATCGCGGCGCTGGACGGGAGCGTGCTTGTGCGCCTGGACGACTGCAGTCTGCTGGAGCGCCAGCTGCTGCACGAGCGGCATCTGGTGTCCAAGGAGCTCGCCGGGCTGGATGCGCAGCATCCGGTGCGCACCGGTGCGGCCGCGATTCTGGGCGAGCAGGCCGGGGTGCTGATCAACGAGGAGGACCACCTGCGGCTGCAGGCCATGCGCAGCGGCTTTGATGTGACCTCGGCGTTCGAGGCGGCGTCGCGTATCGAGCAGGCGTTGGGCGACCGGGTTCCGTTCGCGTATCACCGTGAGTTCGGGTATCTGACAGCCTGCCCGACGAATGTGGGCACGGGGCTGCGCGCCTCGGTGTTGATTCACCTGCCGGGGCTCGTGCTCACCAAGGAGATCGGCAAGGTGCTGGCCGGCCTGCAGCAGATGGGGCTGACGTACCGCGGGCTCTACGGTGAGGGCAGTGACGTGGTGGGGAACTTCTTCCAGCTGTCCAACCAGACGACGTTGGGACGAACGGAAGAGGAGCTGCAGGATCTGCTGGTGCGCGTGGTCCGCCACGTCATCGAGCGGGAGGAGGAGGCGCGTCGCGTGCTGGTCCGCGATGCGGGGTATATTATCGAGGACAAGCTCTGGCGCGCCTACGGGACGCTGCGCTACGCGCGCAGTCTGTCGTTTGACGAGGCCATGAACTTCCTCAGTGGGGTACGGCTCGGGGTTGGTCTGAAACTGATCCCGGCGCTCAGTGTATACACGCTCAACAAGCTCCTGATCTTTGCGCAGTCGGCACATCTGTCCCACACCGAGGGGCGGGTGCTGTCGGAGGGTGAGAGCAACGTGGCGCGCGCGCGATACGTGCGTCAGGTGCTCGCGACGGAGGGGAGTGGCGTCGAGTGACCGCTCCGGTCCAGGGCTGAGGAAACGATGAACGGCTACAACTTCACCGAGCGCGTGCGAAAAGTGCTGGCGATGGCCCGTGAGGAGGCCGCGCGCCTGCACCACGAGTACGTGGGCACAGAGCACATCCTGCTCGGACTCATCCGTGAGGGTGAGGGCGTGGCAGCGGCGGTGCTGCAGAACCTCAACGTCGATCTCGACGAGGTGCAGCAGCGCATCGAAGACACCGTGAAGAAGGGGAAGGCGGCGGCCGCCACCGGCCCCGATCTGCCCTACACGTCGCGGGCGAAGAAGGTGCTCGAACTCGCCATGGCGGAAGCGCGTGATCTCAGCCACTCGTACGTCGGGACGGAGCACCTGCTGCTCGGTCTGCTGCGCGAGGAGAAGGGGATTGCGGCGCAGGTGCTGACCGATGCGGGCGTCAATCTCGACGCGGCCCGCACGGAGACGCTGCGCCTGCTCGGCACCGAGATGCCGCAGGGGGGCGCGCCGGGCACGTCGTCCGCGCCGGAGAAGGCCGGCACGGCACCGTCGTCGTCGGCCACGCCGGCGGGCAAGGGCGACAAGAAGTCGAAGACGCCGGCCCTCGATCACTTCTGCCGCGATCTCACGGCGCTGGCGACCGAGGGGCAGCTCGATCCCACGATCGGCCGCGCCAAGGAGATCGAGCGCGTGGTCGAGGTGCTCTCGCGCCGCAAGAAGAACAACCCGGTGCTCATCGGCGAGCCGGGCGTGGGCAAGACGGCCATCGTCGAAGGCCTCGCGCAGATCATTGCCACGGGTGACTGCCCGGAGCCGCTGCGTGATCATCGGGTGCTGTCGCTCGACATGGCGGCGGTGATCGCGGGTACCAAGTATCGTGGCCAGTTCGAAGAGCGGCTCAAGGCGGTGATGAACGAGATCGCGCAGAACAAGCAGATCATTCTGTTCATCGACGAGTTGCACACGCTGGTTGGTGCCGGAGCGGCCGAAGGCGCGATCGATGCGAGCAACATGCTCAAGCCCGCGCTCGCGCGTGGCGAGCTGCAGTGTGTCGGCGCTTCCACGCTCAACGAGTACCGCAAGTACATCGAGAAGGATGGCGCGCTCGAGCGTCGCTTCCAGACGGTGGTGGTCGAGCCGCCCTCGATCGACGAGACCGTGCAGATCCTGCAGGGGCTCCGCAAGAAGTACGAGGATCATCACCGCGTGACGATCCCCGACGAGACGCTGCTTGCGGCGGCCAAGCTGTCGGAGCGCTACATCACCGACCGGTTCCTCCCCGACAAGGCGATCGACGTGATCGACGAAGCGGGCGCGCGTGCGCGGCTTGCGGCGCAGGCGCCGCCGCCGGAGGTATCGGCGCTCAAGGAGCGACTGGAGCAGATCAACGGCGAGAAGGACGCCGCGGTCCGCGATCAGAACTTCGAGCGTGCGGCGTCGCTGCGCGATACGGAACGCGAGTTGCAGGCCGAAATCCGTCGCAAGCAGGAAGAGTGGGAGCAGCGTCGCCTGTCGCACCGGCCGGAGCTTGGCGAGGAGGAGATCGCCTTCATCGTGTCACGGTGGACGGGCATTCCGGTCACGCGACTGCAGGAAGCGGAGACCTCGCGTCTGCTGCGCATGGAAGACGAACTGCACGGCACCGTGGTTGGCCAGGACGAAGCGATCAAGGCGCTCGCGCGCTCCATTCGCCGCAGTCGGGCCGGCCTCAAGGACCCGCGTCGTCCCATCGGCTCGTTCATCTTTTCGGGGCCCACGGGCGTCGGCAAGACGGAGCTCGCCCGGGCGCTCGCGCGGTTCCTGTTCGCCGATCCCACGGCGCTCATTCGCGTCGACATGAGCGAGTACATGGAGAAGTTCTCCGTGTCGCGCCTCATTGGTGCGCCGCCGGGCTACGTGGGCTACGAAGATTCGGGTACGCTCACCAAGGCCGTGCGGCGCAAGCCGTACAGCGTGGTGCTGCTCGACGAAATCGAGAAGGCGCACCCGGATGTCTTCAACATCCTGCTGCAGGTGCTCGATGAGGGACACCTCACCGACAACTACGGTCGCGTGATCGACTTCAAGAACACGGTCGTCATCATGACGTCGAACGTGGGCGCGAAGGACATCACGCGGGGGCGTTCGCTCGGCTTTGGCGGCGATGATGCGCGGGCCGACTTCGAGCGGATCGCCGACAAGGTGAAGGAGGAGATGGGGCGCGTGTTCAACCCCGAGTTCCTCAACCGCCTCGACGACGTGATCGTGTTCCACCCGCTGCGTGAGGAGCACATCGCGAACATCGTGAGCATTCTCTTCAAGGACGTGCAGAAGCGTCTGGAGGAGGAGGAGATCCGCATCGTGCTGACCGAGGCCGCCACGGCGTTCCTCGTCAAGCACGGGACCGACGAGCACTTTGGTGCCCGGCCGCTCAAGCGGGCCATCCAGCGGTACATCGAGGACCCCCTCTCGGAGAAGCTGCTGCTGCGCGAGTTCTCCAAGGGCGACGAGATCGAGGTCGACGTGGGTTCGGAGAAGGAAAAGCTGGAGTTCCGCGTCCTGACGCCCACGCCGCAGAGCTGACGGCGGGCGGCGCGACCGCCTCCGCGTCCCTTCACGGCCGACCGGACCCCCGCAGGGGTTCGGTCGGCCGTGTTCTTTGCTATATTGTGGGGCTGATTTGTCGGTGCTGCCTGGCGGTGGGCACCATCTTCGTCCCGGCGGTGTCCAATGGGCGGAGACGGTGTGTTCCCCTGCGCGGTCCGGTTCCCATGCCCGAGTGCTCTGTGTCGCCATTGTCGTCGCCGCCTGCCCACCGGTGTGCGTGGAAGGTCCCTGCCACCCGTCGTCTGCGTGCCGCCGCGTTGCTCGTGGCGTCGCTCGTCGTGCCGGCTGCGCTGTCGGCGCAGGAGCCGGCGCCCGATGCGTTGGCGGGTCGTTGCGCCACGCCGGACACGATCGCGGTGCGTGGCATCGCTCGCGTCGCCGATGCCGAGGTGCGCGCCGAGGGAGCGCTGCGCCCGGGCGAGCGCATCAACTTCCAGAGCGTCCAGCGCGCCATCAAGGCGATCTTTGCGCTCGGCCAGTTTCACGACGTCCAGGTCGTGTGTGATCTCGAGTCGGTGCCCGGACGCACGATCGTGGCGTACGTTGTCGAGGAGCGCGCGCTGCTCGGCGACGTGGACGTCAAGGGCGTCGAGAAGCTCTCCGCGCGGAGCGCGCGCGAGAAGGTGACGCTGCTGCTCGGACGCCCGGTCGATCCGGCCGACATCGCGTCCACGCGGGCGCGCATCGACTCCATGTATCGTGGCGCGGGGTACTATCTCGCGTCCATTCGCGTCGACTCCACGCCACTTCCCGATGGCCGCCTTGGCATCACGTTCGTAGTCGACGAGGGGCGTCGTCTGGCGATCTCGGGGCTTGAGTTCGTCGGCACCGACGTCGTCAAGCCGAGCACGGTCGCCAGTGCCATGCAGACGAAGCCCGAAGGCTTCTTCTTCTGGCGCAAGGGCGAGTTCAACGATGACACGTTCGCCGGCGATCTTGGTGAACGCATTCCGCAGTTGTATGCGCGACTGGGGCATATCGACGCGCGGGTACTCGAGGATACGCTGATCGTCGATCCGGAGCGCGGCAAGGGCAAGCTGCGCGTGACGATCGACGAAGGACCGCAGTATCGCATCGGCACGTTCGGTGTCACGGGCAATCGTGTGGTGCCGGGTGAAGTGCTCGATCGCATGTTTGCGTCAACGAGCCGCAATCCATCGCTGCGCGAGCGGTTGTTCGGCCTGGTGAAGCGAGAGGCGCGCGCCGAAGAGGGCGTGTTCGACGCCGCGCGCTGGGAGAAGGTGACGCAGGACGTGGGCAACCTCTATCGCGACCGCGGGTACATCTACGCCGAGGTCTATCCGGTGGTCGAGCGTACGGTCACGGCCGACTCGCAGCCGGCGGTGAACCTGCGGTGGGAGATCGACGAGAAGCAGCCGGCGATTGTCAACCGCATCGAGATCGTTGGCAACGACTACACCTCCGAAGACTGCATCCGGCGCGCCATCGTGCTCGTGCCGGGTGGCGTGTTCAATCAGTCGGCGCTCATCAACAGCTACCAGCAGATTCAGAACCTCGGCTTCTTCGAGTCGCCGATGCCGTTCCCGGTGCCGAAGCAGGTCAACGAGGCGGGCGACGTCGATCTGATCTTCACCGTCAAGGAGAAGCGCACCGGCAGTCTCAACTTCGGTGCGTCGATGGGGCAGGGCGGTGTGGGCTTTGGCGGTTTCATTGGCGTCGAGCAGCCCAATCTGTTCGGACAGTGCAAGCGTGGAACGCTGAACTGGCAGTACGGTCGCTTCTTCAACGACTTCACCCTCACCTACACCGATCCGGCGCTGCGTCGGACGCGTACGTCGGGTACGGTGAGTGCGTTCCGCACGCAGTCGCGCTTCATCGTTGGCAACCTCGGTCAGAACATCCGCACGGGTGCGCAGTTCCGCCTCGGCTTCCCGGTGCCGTGGTCGTATACGTCGGCGCTTTCGGTCACGTACGGCGCGGAGACGGCAACGTTCACGCAAGGCACGCTGGGCAACACGTGTCTTCGGAACTGCTTCCGGTCGAGCATCGGTCTGGATTACACCTCCGACACGCGCCTCGGCATGCCATTCCCGTTCGCCGGCGCGTTACGCACCATCACGGCCGATTTCAGTGGTGGCCCGCTCGGCGGCGAAGTGAACTTCCAGCGCTACACCGGCGAGTACCGCTCGTACACGGAGCTGGCGTCGTTCGGCGGCGCCCTTGGCGGACAGCCGAAGTCGCTCGTGCTGGGGCTGACGGTGCGCTCGGGGGCGCTCTTCGGCAACTCGGGTCCGTTCTTCTTCCAGCAGCAGTTCGCCGTGGGTGGCGTGATGTTCGGTCAGTCGCTGCGCGGATATCCCGAGTTCTCGATCACGCCGAACGGGTTCGACCCGAGCACGAATCAGTTCCAGTCGAGCGGTCCGCAGTCGTTCGGCAAGGCGTTCATGGTGACGACCGGTGAGCTCGGCTTCCGGTTCAACTCGATGCTGTACGTGAATGCGTTCTTCGACGCCGGCAACAACTGGGCGACGGCGCAGCAGTTCAATCCGACCCGGATGTTCCGTTCGTCTGGTGTCGGGGTATCAACCGTAACGCCGCTCGGGCCCCTCGGGCTCGACTTCGCGTACGGGTTCGACCGCCTGGCGGTTGACCCGGACACCCGCCGCGTGCGACCGGACCCGCGGTGGCAGTTCCATTTCCGGCTCGGACAGCTCTTCTAGGCAGGCATCTGAATGCGATCGATCCTCTCCCGTGGCGTGCTCGCGCTCGCCATCCTGCTTCCGGGCGCGGCACACGCGCAGGCCGGTGGGCAGAAAGTTGCGTACGTGAACTCGCAGCTGATCCTGCAGGGCGCGCCAGGCGCAACGGAAGCGCAGGCCACCTTCCAGAAGGAAATGGAAGGGCTGCAGGCGAAGCTGAAGACCATGCAGGACTCGCTCACGAAGCTCGAGCAGGCGTTTTCTCGCGATGCGGACACGCTCTCGTCGGCCTCGCGTGAAGCGCGCGTGAAGTCGTTCACCGAAAAGCGACAGACCTTCGAGGAAGAAGCGGCCAAGCTCAACCAGCAGGCCGAGCAGCGGCAGTTCGAGCTGATGCAGCCGATCATGGATCAGGTGCGCACGGCGCTCGACGACATTCGGCTCGAGGGCGGCTACTCCTTCATCTTCGACGTGTCGAACTCGCAGTTCATCGTCGCGGCGGACAAGAACCTGGATCTGACGGAGCGTGTGATTGCCAAGCTCCGCACCATGCCCAAGGCGGCTGCGAAGCCGCCCACGACTGGTCCCGCGGCGCGTCCGTCGGGTGTGCAGGCGCGTCCCACGCGTCCGCCCACGCGGTGAGCTCGGGCTCGACGCGACGAGAAGTGGACGGCGGTGACGGGCTGCGGCCCGTCACCGCCGGTGCCATTGCGGGGCTGATTGGGGCGGAATTGTTCGGCGATGCGGACGTGATCGTCGAAGGCGTGGCCGCACTCGATCGTGCGACGCCGTCTCACCTCAGTCTGCTCTCGCACGCGCGGTATGCGCACTGGTTTCGCGAGACGCAGGCTGGTGTCGTGCTCCTGGCCCCCGAGTTTCGCGACGTGCCAGGTAGCGTGCGTGCGCGCCTGATTGTGGCGAAGCCCATGGACGCGCTGCTGCGCGTGCTTCCGCACTTCCATCGCACGGGCGCGCGGCCACCCGGCGTGCACCCCACCGCGATCCTGGCGCCCGATGTGGTCATCGGAAACGACGTGTCCATCGAGGCGTACGCGGTGGTTGGCGCGGGCGTCGTGCTCGGTGATCGCGTCTGGCTTGGCCCGCACGCAGTGGTGGGGGACGGTTGTCGGCTCGGTGCCGATACACGACTCCACGCGCACGCCACCTGCTATCCCTTCAGCGAGCTTGGTGCGCGCGTTGTGCTGCATGCGGGCGCACAGGTCGGACGTGAAGGTTTCGGCTGGGTGCCGCGCGATGGCGGCGCGCAACGCATCCCGCACGTAGGACGCTGCGTGCTGGGAGACGACGTCGAGATTGGCGCCAACAGTTGCGTCGATCGTGGCAGTATCGACGATACGGTCATCGGTGCCGGCACCAAGATCGACAGTCTGGTGCAGGTGGGGCACAACACGCGCATCGGCCGCGGCTGCATGATCGCGTCGCAGGTTGGCATTGCCGGCTCGTGCCGCATCGAGGACGGCGTACAACTGGGCGGGCAGGTCGGACTGGCCGGGCATCTGGTCATCGGGCGCGGGGCGACGATTGCCGCGCAGGGCGGGGTTGTGGGTGATGTGCCGGCTGGGGAAACATGGTCCGGCTATCCGGCGCGCCCACATCGCGAGCAACTGCGGGCGTCGGCGGCGCTGCACCGGCTGGCAGGGCTGCTGCGTCCGCTCGAACAGCTGCTCAAGCGACACGGAGATCAGTGATGTCGGAGGCGTTGCTGGACGACGGCACACCCATGGTGCCGGTCCCCGATCTGCAGGTACTCGGCGAGCGACGCACGATTGGCCGCTCGACGGAACTCAGCGGCATCGGGCTGCACCTGGGCCAACCATGCCGCCTCGCGTTTCGACCGGCGGCACGCGGCAGCGGCATTCGCTTCGTGCGGGCCGACCAGCCGGACGCGCCGCCCATTCCCGCCTCGGTTGCGGTTGCGGTGGAGGCACATCGTCGGACGCAACTCGGCACCGGTGAGGCCGCGCTGCACACGGTGGAGCATGTGCTGGCCGCCGTCGGTGCACTGCGACTCGACGATCTCGAGATCGTCATGGACGCCGCCGAGCCCCCGATTCTCGACGGCAGTGCGGCACCGTTCGTTGCCGCCCTGCTCGAGGCTGGGGTGGTGGGCAACGGCGGTCGGCCCGATTGGCTGGTCTTGCGACAGCCGCTTCGCGTGGAGGACGGCGAGTCGGTCTATGAGGCCACCCCCTCCCTCGATCTGTCCCTCGACGTACGCATCGGCTTTCCGCACCCGTTGATCGGGGAGCAGGTGGGCCGGTATCATGTGACGCCAGCGCAGTTCGCCCGCGAACTCGCGTCGGCACGCACGTTCGGGTTTGTGCATGAGGTCGAGGCGCTGCGCGCGGCGGGGCTGATTCAGGGCGCGTCGCTCGAGAACGCGATTGTGCTCGATGACGTCGGACTGCGTAGCGGACCGCTGCGCTGGGCCGACGAGTTCGTGCGCCACAAGGCGCTCGACTGCGTTGGAGATCTGGTTCTGGCGGGCGCGCGCGTGCGCGCTCACATCGTTGCACATCGCCCGAGTCACCGCGGCACGGTCGCGTTTGTTCGGGCCCTGGTTCGCACTGCGGTGCGGGAGAGCGCTGTGTACGGCATCGAAGACATCCTGAAGGTGCTGCCGCACCGCTATCCGTTTCTGCTCGTCGATCGCATTCTCGAGATCGAAGAGGGGAAGCGCATTGTCGGCCTGAAGAATGTGACGATCAACGAGCCGTTCTTTCAGGGGCACTTTCCGGGTCATCCGATCATGCCGGGCGTGCTCATCGTCGAGGCGATGGCGCAGGTGGGGGGCATGCTGCTCATGCGGACGATCGAGGATCCCGAGAGCAAGGTCGTGTACTTCATGTCGCTCGACAACATCAAGTTCCGTCGGCCGGTGAAGCCTGGTGATCAGATCCGTTTCGAGCTCGAGGTGGTGCAGCTGCGTGGCACCACGTGCAAGATGCGAGGTGTCGGATACGTCGACGGCGACGTGGTCGCGCAGGCGGACATGGCTGCGATGATTCGCGATCGATGAGCACGCGCATTCATCCCACCGCGCTGGTAGATGCGTCGGCGCAGCTCGGAGCGGGTGTCGAGATCGGCCCGTGGGCCATCGTGGGACCCGGCTGCATCATCGGAGACGAGAGTGTGCTGTCGCCGCGCGCGACGCTGGAGCGTGATGTGACGCTCGGGCAGCGCGTGAAGGTGGGCGTTGGCACGGTGCTGGGCGGCGATCCGCAGGATCTGAAGTTCCGTGGTGAGGTCACGCGCGTGGAGATCGGTGACGACACCACACTCCGCGAGTACGTGACGATCAATCGGGCGACGGCGCATTCCTGGGTGACGCGCGTGGGCAAGGGGTGCTTCCTCATGTCGTACGTGCACATCGCGCACGACTGTGCACTCGGCGACGGGGTGATCATCTCCAACGGGACGCAGTTGGCGGGCCACGTGGTGGTCGAGGATCGCGCCACGATTTCCGGGTTGGTGGCGGCGCATCAGTTCGTGCGCATCGGTGCGCACGCATTCGTTGGTGGTGCGTCGCGCGTCGCACAGGATGTGCCGCCCTACGTGAAGGCGGTCGGCAATCCCGTGAAGCTCTTCGGCCTTAATAGCGTGGGGCTGCAGCGCAACGGCTTCTCCGAGCCGGTCGTCAAGGAACTGAAGCGGGCGTATCGCCTGCTGTTCCGCTCCGAGCACAATGTGTCGCAGGGACTCGCCCGCGCGCGTGAGGAGTGCACGGCGTTGCCGGAAGTGCAACACTTCCTCGACTTCGTGGCGCAGAGCGAGCGCGGGGTCGGGTTCTGATGGCCGCGCGTCAGGCGCGTGTTGGTGTTGTGGGCGCGGGCGCACTCGGCCAGCATCATGTGCGCATCCTGCGCGATCTCGCGGGTGATCGATTCGTGGGGCTGCACGACGCCGATCCGACCCGCGCTGGAGAGATCGCGGCGGCGCTCGGGGTGCAGGCGCACGCGACGCTCGACGCCCTGCTGGCCGCGTGCGACGCGGTGTCCATCGTGGTTCCCACGACGGCGCACCACACGGTCGCGCGCGCCGCACTCGACGCCGGCTGTCACGTGTTCGTCGAGAAGCCGTTCACGGTAACGCTGGAAGAAGCCGATGATCTGATCACGCGTGCGCACGCCGCTGGTCGGCTCATTCAGGTGGGGCACGTCGAGCGCGTCAACCGCGCCGTGCGCGCCGCGTTGCCGTATGTCGACGCGCCGCGGTTCATCGAGAGTGATCGGCTCGCACCATTCAATCCGCGTGGCAGCGACGTGGCCGTCGTGCTCGATCTCATGATTCACGACATCGACCTCGTCCGCACACTCGTGGGCGATCGCGTCACGGACGTGAAGGCCACGGGGATTCCCGTGCTCACGCCGCAACTCGACATTGCGAACGCGCGCCTCGAGTTTGCGAATGGCGCGGTGGCCAATGTGACCGCCAGCCGCGTGTCGCGTGAACGCGTGCGCAAACTGCGACTCTTTCAGCGCAGTGGGTACCTGTCGCTCGATCTCGCCGCCGGGAGTGGCGAGTTCTTCCGCATGCGCGGCGACCTCGATCCGGCGCTGCTTGCCACGGCGCCGCGAGCCCTCGAGGAGTTTGTCGAGCGCATTCCGCTCGATGCACCGGAGGCCGAACCGCTGCGCCTCGAACTCTCGCAGTTCCTCGAGGCGATTGACGGTGGCGTGTCGGTGCCCGTGACCGGTGAGGACGGGCGTGAAGCGCTGGCGGTGGCGCTGCGCATCATGCGCGAAATCGAGCGAACGCTGCCGCACCTCGTGTCGGCGGTTCCGCCCCGTGCGTGAGATCCTGTTCGTCGTCGGCGAGGCGTCCGGCGATCTGCACGCGGCCAAGGTCGCGGCCGCGCTCAAGGCCGCCGTACCGTCGCGACCTCTGGTCGGCACCGGGGGCGATCGCATGCGTGCCGCGGGCGTCGAGTTGCTCGAGCACAGCGAGCGCATGGCGGCGATCGGCTTCGTCGAGGTCGTGCGGCACATTCCGCGACACTGGCGTCTGCTGAACACGCTCAAGGCACGATTCGCATCAGGACGTGTCGGGCTCGTGATCCTGCTCGATTATCCCGGATTCAACATGCGGGTGGCCGAAGCGGCCCACGCCGCCGGGGTGCCCGTGCTGTACTACATCACGCCGCAGGTCTGGGCGTGGGGGGCGGATCGCTTGCCCAAACTCGCGCGCTGGGTGTCGAAAGCCGCTGTCATTCTCCCCTTCGAGGAAGGATTGCTGCGCCAGCACGGCGTCGACGCGACATTCGTGGGGCATCCGTTGCTCGATCGCGTGCACGAGATGCCGGAGCCGGCGGCGGCACGCGCGGCGCTTGGCCTCGATCCCGATCGTCCGGTACTCGCTGTCTTCCCGGGCAGCCGGCGCAGCGAGATCCAACGACACATGGGCCCGTTCATGGAGACGGCGCGTGAAGTCGTGCGACGTGATCCGACGGTGCAGGTGATCGTGAGTGCGGCGCCCGGCATCCGCGTCGACGCATCGGCGTGTCCGTATCCGGTGATCAGCGATGCGTCGTTCACCGTACTGCGCGCGGCGACAGCCGGATTGCTCAAGAGCGGAACGACGACACTCGAGGCGGCGGTGGCCGGGCTGCCGCACGTCATAGCCTACCGGACGAGTGCCCTGTCCTACGCGATCGCTCGACGTGTGGTCAAGATTCCGCACATCGGACTCGTGAACGTCGTGGCGGAACGGGGAGTGTCGCGCGAGTTCGTTCAGGATGCGATCGTGCCAACCGATGTTGCCGACGCACTTGCGCCGCTGCTGCGTGCCGGTTCGCCCGAGCGTGCGGCGGCGCTCGCCGGACTCGCCGATGTGCGGGCGCGCCTCGGGACGCCGGGCGCATCGGAACGCGCCGCCGCCTTTGCGCGCGAGCTGGCGCGGTGAGCAGCGAGGCCGCACCAGCGCCACGTGCGCTCGATGCGCGCACGCGCTGGTCGATTCGGCTTGGCGTGTGGGTGCTGCGCGCGTTGGCCGCGACGTGGCGCGTGCGTGTGCATGGACGTGAGCCGTGGGCGCAGCGACAGTCGCGCGGCGCTCCCGCCGTGGTGCTCACGCTGTGGCACGGTCAAATGCTGCCGATTCTGATCGCGCATCGCGGGGAGCCGTGTCGCGTGCTGGTGTCGGAGCATCGCGACGGCGAGATCATCGCACAGGTGCTCGCCGCGTTCGGCTTTGGTGCCGTCCGTGGGTCGTCAACCCGCGGTGGAACACGGGCCTTGCTGCAGCTCGCGCAGGTCGTGCAGGATGGACACGACATCGCGATCACGCCCGATGGACCGCGCGGCCCGAATCGGTCGGTGGCGCCCGGGCCGCTGCTGATTGCGCAGCGCACGGGTGCCGTGCTGGTACCGCTCGTGGCGGAGGTGTCGCGGGCGTGGCGCTTGCGCTCCTGGGACGCGTTCGAGATTCCGAAGCCGTTTGCGCGGGTGACGGTGTTGTACGACGCGCCGCTCGATGTTGTGGCCGAGTCGGCACGCGAGGCTGCCGCACAGACGACGCGTGTCGCTGACGCCATGGCGCGCGCGGCCGACCGATGTCGCGCGCTGCACACCGGCGGCACGTGGCGCGAGACGGAGCAGGCGGCGCCGCGCGTGTCGGCATCGTGAGTGTGATCGAGCGGATCTGGGCGGGCTCTGGGGGCTGGGGAGCGGTGCGCCTCGCTCTCTCGCCGCTGTCCGTCGTGTTTGGGGCCGTGGTCGCCGCGCGCAACAGGCGCTTCGATCGTGGGGAAGGGGTGCGGGTCGCGGCGTGTCCCGCGCTGTCCATCGGGAACCTGACAGTTGGCGGTACCGGCAAGACACCTGTCGCGGCGTGGTACGCGCGCGCGCTGCGTGACGCTGGCGCCTCACCCGCGATCGTGCTGCGCGGATACGGCGACGATGAGTGGCGGGTGCATCAGTTGCTGTCGCCGGATGTGCCGGTGATTCGTGATGCCGATCGCGTGCGCGGCATGGCGACGGCCGTCTCCCTCGGCGCGGATTGCGTCGTGCTGGACGACGCCTTTCAGCATCGTCGTGCGGCGCGAGTGAGTGACGTCGTGCTGCTCGCGGCCGATACGTGGTCGCCAGAGGTTCGGCTCTTGCCCGCGGGGCCGTATCGTGAGCCGTGGCGCGCACTGCGGCGGGCGTCGTTGATCGTGATCACGGCGAAGACCGCCTCCATCGATCGGATCGCGTCGTTGCGGGCGGCGATCCGGGCCGAAGTTGGCGACGCGGTACCCGTTGCGGAGCTCGGCTTGCAGGCGGGCGCACTGCACCGTGTGGACCCCGCGGCCGTCGGTACGGACGGGGGGGCGCATGACGCGTCACCCGTCACCGAGCCGCTCGTGACGGTGCGCGACCGGGCGGTGCTGGCGGTGAGTGCGATCGGGGACCCGGCGGCCTTCGAACGCGCGCTGGCGCAGGCCGGCGCGCACGTGACGTCGCGTCGCTTTCGCGATCACCGCACGTTTACCGCCGACGAGGCGCGCGCGCTCGCGCGGTCCGTTCCCGCGGGTGGGCGTGCCGTCTGTACGCTCAAGGACGCCGTGAAACTGGGGCCACTCTGGCCTCACGCCTCGCAGCCCCTGTGGTATCTTTCCCAGACCATCGTGGTACGCGACGGCGCGGACGCGCTGGCGGGAGCCGTGCATCGGGTCCTGGCCGCGCGCGAACCGACGTCGCGCTCCTCTCGCCCCCCAGCCGGCTGAGGCCGGCCTTCACTTGCCGTATGGCCATCGATCTCCGACTCCCCACCGACGCGATCGTCCTCCCGGACAAGGATCGGTTTCTCAACGAAGACAATCCGTTCGAAGCCATGATGTCGCGCTTCGATCGGGCCGCCGAGCTGCTCGATCTCGAGCCCGGGATCTATCGCATTCTGCGTCACCCGGAGAAGCAGCTCATCGTGTCGGTCCCGGTGCAGCTCGATAGCGGTGACGTCGAGGTCTACACGGGCTATCGCGTCGTGTACAACTCTTCGCGCGGTCCGGCGAAGGGTGGCATTCGGTTCGACATGCAGGTCACGCTCGAGGAAGTGAAGGCGCTGGCGGCGTGGATGACGTGGAAGTGTGCGGTCGTGAACCTGCCGTTCGGCGGTGCCAAGGGTGGCGTGATCTGCGATCCGCACAAGATGAGCATCGGTGAACTGGAGCGGCTGACGCGTCGGTACACGTCCGGCATCTTCCAGCTGCTCGGTCCGGATACCGATGTGCCGGCGCCTGACGTCAACACGAACGAACGCGTGATGGCGTGGGTGATGGATACGTATTCCATGCGCGTCGGGCGCACGGAGAATGCCGTGGTCACGGGCAAGCCGGTGGAGATGGGCGGCTCGCTCGGTCGTCGTGAAGCGACGGGACGGGGCTGCATGCTCGTCACACGCGAGGCGCTGGAGCATCTCGGGTTGCCCATGAAGGGCGCGACGGTTGCGGTGCAGGGCTTCGGGAACGTGGGTTCGATCGCGGCGCGTCTGATGGCGCGCGAAGGGTGCAAGATCGTGGCGATCAGCGACCGCTTCTGTGCGCTGCACAACGCGGCCGGCATCGATGTCGAAGCGGCGGCAACGTGGGTGCAGACGCACCGCTCGCTCGAAGGCTTCCCGGGGGCAGACGTCATTGACAACGACACGCTGCTGACGCTCGATGTCGACGTGCTCGTGCCGGCGGCGCTCGAGAATGTGATCACGACCAAGGTGGCGCCGCGCATTCGTGCCAAGGTGGTGTGCGAAGGGGCCAATGGTCCGACGACGGCCGCCGCGGACCCGATTCTCGACGAGAAGGGCATCTTCGTCATTCCGGACATTCTCGCCAACGCGGGCGGCGTGACCGTGTCCTACTTCGAGTGGGTGCAGGACCGCATGGGCTACTTCTGGTCGGAGGACGTCGTCAACGAACGACTGGCCGACATCATGACGCGCTCCTTCCGCGATGTCTTGCACCTGTCGCAGCAGCACAACGTGAACATGCGCACGGCCGCCTACATGCTGTCGATCAGTCGGGTGGCCACGGTGCACCGGCTGCGCGGCATTTACGCCTGACGGGCGAACGGCCGCCGTGCGCGTCATCGTCGCGGTCGTCGGGAAGCCGAAGCAGGGCGGCGTGGCCGACGCGATTGCGGAGTACGAGTCGCGGGCGGCGCGCTACTGGCCGCTCGACGTGCACGAGGTGCGTGAGGCGACCGGTCGTTCGCGGCCGGTGGCCGAGGCGATCGACGAGGAAGGGGCGCGACTGCTGGAGCGGGTGCCGAGTACGGCGCGCGTCTACGCGTGTGATCCCGGCGGCGCGTCGCTGGATTCGGCGGCGTTCGCCCAGGTGATTGCCGCCGCACGCGACGCTGCGGAGGACGTGGCGTTCGTCATCGGCGGCGCCCACGGCCTCTCGCCTCGGGTTCGGGAGCGCGCCACGCGTCGACTCTCGCTGGCACCATTCACGCTGCCGCACGAACTCGCGCGACTCGTGCTCGCGGAGCAGATCTATCGCGCGGGCACGATTGTGCGCGGTGAGCCGTACCACAAATGATCGTTCTTCCGATGACCTCTTCGAGAGCTGTGCGATGAGCCTGCCCGCTTCCGCAACCGGTGTCGTGGTTCGCACGGTCCCGCTCGGCGGTGGGTCGCTCTCCCGCGCGATTCAGGCGGGCGCGGCACCAGCCGCCTGGCAGCTCGCGTGGCCGCGTGATCGCGCGGCGTGGACCGCACGCGCCGACGCGGTCCGCGCGACGCACGATGGCGCCTGGCTCGATACGCTCGCCGAGGCATTCGGCGATGCGGACACAGCCGCGCTCGCGCGTCGCCGTGCCGCCGCGGCCGATGGCGTCGTAGTCACGACGGGTCAGCAGCCCGGGCTTTTCGGCGGTCCGGCGTACACGATCACCAAAGCGCTCTCCGCGCTGGCGCTGGCCGACGCGCTGGAAGCCGCGCTCGGCATCCCGGTCGCGCCGGTCTTCTGGGCCGCCACCGACGATGCCGATTGGCGCGAAGCGTCCGTCACGCACGTGGTCGGTGAGCACGGGCTCGTCACGCTGTCGCAGGATGGCCCGCCCACCGACGGGATCGCGATGCGTGATGTCCCGCTGGGCGATGTGCGCCGACAGCTCGAACTGCTGCAGGCGTCTTGCGGCTCCATCGCGGCGCCTGAGGTGCTGGAGCAACTCGCGGCGGCGTATGCGGGCGAGTGTACCGTGGGGGCAGCGTACGTGCAGTGGTTGCGCGTCGTGTTGGAACCACTCGGCATCAGCGTGCTCGACGCGGCCCACCCGTCCACTCGTCGTGCCCTCGACGGCGGATTGCGTTCGGCGCTCCAGGCGGCGACGCGGATCGACACGGCGTTGCGCTCGCGCACGGCGGCGATCACCGCGGACGGCTTCACGCCGCAGGTGGAGTTGGTCGACGGCTTGTCATTGGTGTTCGCCACGATGAATGGGGTGCGAACGCGGGTGCCGATTGCGGAAGCGTTGTCAACGGCGGCGTCGCAGCCTGTGGGCACGCTTGGTGCGAATGTGTTGCTGCGCCCGGTCCTCGAGCGACAACTGCTCCCCACCGTGGCGTACGTGGCAGGTCCCGGTGAACTCGCCTACTTCGCGCAGGCGACGGCGGTGGCTGACGCGATGGACGTACCGCTGCCGCTCGGCGTGCCGCGGTGGGCCGCTGACTGGATCGAACCACAGATTGCGCGCCACCTCGATCGACTTGGCGTGACCGACGCGGAGCTCCAGGACCCACACGCGCTCGAGACGCGCGTCGCCCGTGGTGCGATGGACCGTGATGTCCTCGACAGCATCGAGCGGCTGCGCGTCACGCTCGATGCGCAGGTTGGCGCGCTCGGACACGCGGTCGCACAGGCGGACGCGCTCGTGCCACCAACGGTGATGGACGGCGTGGCGCGCGACTTCGGGCATCGCATTGATCGACTTGAACGGCGCCTCGTCGCCGCCGTGAAGCGACGCGAGGAGGCGCTGGCGCGCGATGTAGCCGTGGTGCGCGCCGCGCGCCGTCCGCTCGGCAGTGCGCCGGAGCGCGTGCTCTCGCTGGTGCCGGTGCTGGCGCGGCATGGGCTCGCCGTGCTGACGCAGTTCCTCGACGAAGCCGCGCATCACGCGCGTGCGCTGGTGCACGGGACGGCGCACGACACGTCGTTGACGTCTGCCGAGCGCGCCTCGCCGGAGCGCGTGACGCCCGCGTGATGACTCGGCCAGGAGGACGCGCGGCCGGCCTCGTCGCCGCCGGCATCCTCGTGAGCCGGCTCGCGGGGTTCGTGCGCACGTGGTTCGCCGCGCGCTACCTCGGCGCGGGGGCGGCGCAGGATGCCTACACGATGGCCCTGCGCGTGCCGAACGCGATGCGCAATCTGCTGGGCGAAGGGACGCTCTCCGCGGCGTTCGTGCCCGTGTACTCCGCGTTGCTCGCTCGCGACGATGAACGTGGCGCCCGCGCACTCGCCAACGCGCTGCTCGGTGTGCTGCTGCTCGGTGTGAGTGTGCTCACGCTGCTCGGTATCGCACTGGCTCCGGTGCTCACGCAAGTGCTCGCCGCCGGCTTCGACGCCGAACGTGCGGCGCTCACCACGCGGCTTATTCGGGTGCTGTTCCCGATGGCCGGCCTGATGGTGCTGAGTGGCTGGTGTCTCGGCATTCAGAACGCGCATCGTCGATTCTTCCTGTCGTACGCGAGCGCCGCGATGTGGTCGCTCGCGCAGATCATCCTGCTCGCCGGGTGGGGCGCGCGGGCCGCGTCGATGACGCAGCTGGCGTGGTGGCTCGCGTGGGCCACGCTCGCTGGAGCCGTGCTGCAGGTGGCGGTGCAGTTGCCGGAAGTGTGGCGGCTCGCCGGACCGATTCGACCACGCGTTGCAAGCGTGTCTGGCGATGTGCGCACGGTGTTGCGCAATCTGGTACCGGTGATCGGTACGCTGGGCGTGGTGCAACTCTCGGGGTTTGCGGACAGCTTCATCGCCGCGTATCTGGCCGAAGGGTCGGTGTCGGTGCTCGGCTTCGCCAATCAGCTCATGCTGCTGCCGGTGGCGTTGTTCGGGATCGCCGTGTCAGCGTCGTCATTGCCGGAGCTGGCGCGCGATCAGGCGGCGCTGGCGGATGACGCCGTGCGTCAGGCGGTGCGCACGCGAGTGTCGGATGGCTGGGTGCGGATTCTGTTCTATATCGTGCCGAGCGCTGTGGTGTTCATCGCGTTTGGAGATCTGGTGGTGGGGATGCTGCTGCGCTCGGGAGCATTCGGCGCGCGCGAGCAGCAGCTCGTGCATGGGACACTCGCGGCATACGCGGTGGGTCTCGTGGCGTTCTCGTCGAATCGGTTGTTCGCGACGGTCTTTCACGCGCGACAGGACTATCGATCGCCGCTGCGCTTTTCGATGGTGAGTGTGATGGTGTCGATCGCGAGCGCGGCCGGATTCGCATGGACATTCCGTACGCATCCGATGGCCGTGGCGGGGATCGCGCTCGGGGCCGCGGCGGGCGCGTGGATCAACTTTGCGCTGCTTCGCCAGCGCCTCGGCCGCGATCTGGGGGGACTGCTGGCAGCGGGTGCGTCACGCGCCGTGTGGCGCGTGTTTGGCGCCACGGCGAGCGCTGGGGCGACGGCCGCGCTCGTGCGGCCGTTCACGCGCGCGTGGCATCAGTGGCTCGCCGGGCCGCTCGTGCTCGGCAGCTTCGCTCTGGTGTACCTGCTCGTATCGTGGTGGTTGGGCTCCGGCGAAGCGGCGCGATGGTTGCGCCTGCGCGCACGTCGCGCGGAGGGAGCGGCGTGAGTACGACCGAGCGCATGCCCGATGCGGTCGCGGCGAAGGTGCCCAACCTGCCCGAAACGCCTGGCGTGTATCTGTGGAAGGATGCGGACGGGACCATTCTGTACGTGGGCAAGGCCAAGCGCCTGCGGTCGCGTGTGCGCAGCTACTTCGCGGCCGACCACACGAGTCCCAAGACGATTGCGCTCGTGCGTCGGATCGCCGACGTCGACACGCTCGTGGTGCCGACGGAAGCGCACGCGCTCATCCTCGAGAACAACCTCATCAAGGAGTACCACCCGCGCTTCAATGTCGCGCTGCGTGACGACAAGTCGTATCCGTACATCAAGGTCACGCTGCAGGAGCCGTTCCCGCGCGTGTACGTGACGCGACGTCTCACGGACGACGGTGCGCGCTACTTCGGGCCGTACACCGACGTGGGCGCGATGCGACGCGCGTTGAACGTGGTGAAGCGGCTCTTCACCGTGCGCTCGTGTCATTACGCGCTGCCGCGCGAGGCGCCCGAGCGACCGTGCCTCGACTGGTTCATCAAGCGGTGTCTCGCGCCCTGCGTCGGCTATCAGGACGAGGCGGACTACCGGCGCATGATCGACGACGTCGTGGCCTTTCTCGACGGTCGCACGGGCGAGGTTGTTCGGCGCGTGCGCGAGCGCATGCTCGAGGCCTCCGAACGCCTCGACTTCGAGGCCGCTGGTGAGCTGCGCGATGCGCTCCGCCATCTCGAGAAGATGGAGGAGCCCACCGTCGTGCTCGAGGTCGAGGGCGGTGATCGTGATGTGGTGGGTTACGCGCGCGACGGAGAAGATGCGTGCGCCGTGGTGATGCGCATTCGCGATGGCAAGCTGCTCGCGCGGGAACACCGCTTGCTGGAGCAGGCCGAAGACGTCGAGGATCCCATCGTGCTCACCGCATTCCTGCTGCAGTGGTACCGCACGGCGCCGGGGCGCGCGCGGCATCTGCTGCTGCCGTTTGCGGCGGCCGAGCAGGAGGTCGTGGAGGAAGCGCTCGAGGGGACGCAGCTGCGGGTCCCGCAGCGTGGGCCCAGGCGTGCGCTTGTCGATCTCGCGGAGCAGAACGCGCGGCATCTGCTCGAGGAGTTCAAGCTCGCCGCGTTCGAGGCCGACGAACGTGCGACCGATCCCGTGTACGAGCTGCAGCGTGAGCTCGGGTTGCCGCGTGTTCCGCGGACGCTCGTGTGTTTCGACATCTCGCACGCGCAGGGGAAGGATACGGTGGCGTCGGGCGTCTGGTTCGAGAACGGGCGTCCGCGCCGAAGCGAGTATCGCAAGTATACGGTGCGCGATACGCCCGGCATCGACGATTTCCGCTCGATGCAGGAGGTGGTTGGTCGGTTCGTGCGGCGTCGCCTCGAGGAAGAGAAGGGGCTCCCCGATCTCATCGTGATCGACGGTGGCAAGGGGCAGCTCAACGCCGCAGTCGACGCGCTGCGCGAGGCGGGGGCCCCGAACCAACTCGTGATCAGTCTGGCCAAGCGCGACGAGGAGATCTTCCTCCCCGGGCGCAGCGACGGCATTCGTCTGCCTCGCCGTTCGCCGGCGCTGCGACTGCTGCAGCAAGCGCGCGATGAAGCGCATCGGTTCGCCATCACGTTTCAGCGGCAGAAGCGGGCGACCCGCACGATCACGTCGGAGTTGCTGTCCATCCCCGGCGTTGGTCCAACGCGTCGTCGCTCACTGTTGCATCGCTTCGGGTCGGTGCAGGGGGTGCGGGACGCTGCGCTCGAGGATATCGCGGCCCTCCCGGGGTTTGGCCTGGCGCTCGCGCGCGCGGTACATTCGGCGCTCGGCGTCGATGTCCAGGCGGCGCCGAGCGAGGCCAACGTGACGCCAGGCGAGGTCACCGACGACTCACCGATGGATCCAATCGATGACGCCGACGCCCCCGACGCGTCATCGCCCGATGTCATTCCTCCTGTGCCTGCCGATTCATGACCTGGACGCTTTACTGCTCTGCGTGCGGTGCCGCACCGCCGCAGCTGATTGGTGCCACGATGTGCCCGAGCTGTGTGCAACCGTTGTTCGCGCGCCATGCCTCGGTGTCGTCCGGTTCACCCCTCGCACCCCGCTGGGACATGTGGCGCTACGCGCCGTGGTTGCCGTTGCACCCGGGTGAGACGCCCGTGTCGCTCGGCGAAGGACTCACGCCGCTCATCGAGTCACCGGCACTCGCGCGGGCAGTGGGCGTGCGACGACTGCGCATCAAGGACGAGAGTCGCAATCCAACCGGGTCGTTCAAGGCGCGTGGCATGAGCGCAGCGATCACGCGCGCGAAGCACGATGGCATGCCGGGACTCGTCGTGCCCACGGCTGGCAACGCCGGTGCGGCCATTGCGGCGTACGCCGCCGCGGCCGGACTGCCGGTGCGCGTGTTCGCACCGCGCACCACGCCGCGGCCGATTCTCGAAACGATCGACGCGCTGGGCGCGCATCTTGAGCGTGTCGAGGGGCACATCGGTGATGCCGGCAAGTTGGCGGCGGCGTTCGCGGCCGAGAGTGGCTGGTGGCCGGTGGCGACGCTGCGCGAGCCGTATCGCGTCGAAGGGATGAAGACGATGGGCTACGAGCTGGCGGAGCAGTGCGATTGGCAGTTGCCCGATGTGGTCGTGTATCCGACGGGTGGTGGCGAAGGGACCGTCGGCATCTGGAAGGCCATCGAAGAACTGCGCGCCGACGGGTGGTTGCCGGCGGATACACGACAGCCGCAATACGTGGTCGCGCAAGCGGCCGGCTGTGCGCCGATTCACCGTGCGTTCACGGGCGGCGCTGACAAGGCGGACGCGTGGGTGGATCCGGTGACGTACGCCAGTGGGCTGCGCGTGCCGGGTCCATTCGGTGATCGTGTGCTGCTGCGCATTCTGCGCGCCACGAACGGGTGCACCGCCGCGATTTCCGAAGACACGATGCGTGAGGCCACGGCGCAACTCTCGCACGCCACCGGCATCGACGCGGCGCCCGAGGGTGGGTGTGCGTTGGCCGCGCTCGAGCAGCTGGTGTCAGCGGGTCGCATCGCGCGCACGGCCGATGTGGTCGTGTTCAACACGGGCGTTGGCGCGTCGTATCGGCCGTGATGTCCACGCGTCGTGTGTTCATGGTGGGGGCGACCGGCACGATCGGTCGGGCGACCGCACGTGCGCTGCGTCGGCACGGCGTGCACGTCGTGGCGATGGTCCGCCCGGGATCTTCGATGCAGTCGAGCACGAGCGCGCCGGCAATCGATGCTGGGGTGGAGTGGCGCACGGGCGACGTCACGAGTGCCGAATCGATCGCACGCCACGGACTGCAGGGTGAGCGCTTCGATGCCGTCATTTCGTGCATGGCGTCGCGTACGGGTGCGCCCGCGGATGCGTGGGCGATCGATCATCGCGCCCATTCACAGCTGCTGCAGGCGGCACTCGCGGCGGGCATTCCGCAGTTCCTGCAGCTATCGGCCATCTGCGTGCAGAAGCCGCGGCTTGCGTTTCAGCACGCGAAGCTCGCGTTCGAGCAGGAGCTCATGGCGAGCGGACTGACCTGGTCGATCGTGCGACCCACGGCCTTCTTCAAGTCCGTGTCGGGACAGATCGATCGTGTGAAGGCGGGCAAGCCGTTCCTGCTCTTCGGTGACGGCACCCTCACGGCGTGCAAGCCCATCAGCGACGACGATCTCGCCGAGTATCTCGTGCGCTGTCTCGATGACACGTCCATGCACGGCCGCATTCTTCCCATTGGTGGGCCGGGACCGGCGCTCACGCTTCGTGCGCAGGGCGAAGCGCTTTATTCTCTGCTTGGGCAGCCCGCGCGATTTCGCTCGGTCCCGCCGGGTTTTCTGCGTGGTATCGGCGGTGTGTTGGGCGCTGTCGCGCGGGTTGTTCCCCCGCTCGCCGGCACCGCGGAGTTCGCCCGGATCGGACACTACTACGCGACCGAGTCCATGCTCGTGTGGGATGAACGCGCCGGTCGCTACGATGCCGATGCGACGCCCGAGTTCGGGACGCAAACGCTGGTCGAACACTACGCCAAGCTGCTGCGTGGTGATGCGGAGAACGAGCGGCGGGAGCACGCGGTGTTCTGACGGATGCCTTCTTTGACGCGCTGAGCCGCACGCTCCTCGATGGACGGTTCGTCCTCGCGGCGTGCGAACTGGTCACTGACTTCTCCGAGCGCCTTTGATGAAGCGGGTGTCGCAGCGGTTCGGCGTCGAGCGCACGCTAGGCCTCGTACTCGCGCACCTGCGCGCGCTCGATGAGCGCGGTGACATCGTCGTCCGGCCCCGCGTCGCGGAACGCCTCAAGCGCCTTTCGCGTGCGCCACAGTTCGAAGATGTTGACGCGCTGCGGATCGAGTGGGTCCGGAGCGACAACAAAGTCATCACACCCGTTGGTAGTGCGGGCGAGGCGCATGGCGTCGGCGGAAGCGTCCAGGAAGCGTTGCCGCTGGCCTGGCTGTACGAGAATCCTGCCTGCAACGATGATGGGCACGGTGGCTACGGTGATGGTGTGTGCGTCGTCTCTGCTAATGGCGATCAGGGCCGGGAGGCGGCCCCGCAGGATGCCGTTCGCACACCGGCGGTTGCTCGGCACTCCACGCCATGGATGCGATACGCCAGGTGCCCGCGGTCTTCACCAGCGTGAACACATCGGCGCCGCAGTGGGACCAGCGGCCGTCCTTGTACAAGTCGTACGGCATCCAGACCATCGCGACGCCGCCGCTGACGCGAGCGATGGGCGCGAATCCCCGTTCGACCACGCCGCCAAGGTCTGCGTTGCGCTGCGATTCGCGGGTGCGTGCCCGGTACATCGTGACGCCTTCTCGCGTGGCCGTGGGGTAGAGCATCGCCTCGGGAATCATGAGATCCGTGAAGGCAGCCGCGTCCCCTCGGCTGATGGCGGCGAGGGCAGAATCGGCAATGGCAGTGACGGCCCGTTCGTCGGCGGTCGTCTGCGCGTGGACGGCGCGAGGCATCGCGGTGATGATGACCGCGCTGAGGAGCATGAGGAAGGTGTTGGGCATGCGGAGAATCTACGCGCGACAAGGCGCCGTGCTCGGTGTAGAGTGAGAGGATGCCCCGGCTCGCATGGCGCTTGTCGGGCCGATGCTTTGAATCCTCGGGAGACCCATGATCATGCCTCGTGAGCCCATGCCTCGCACGCCGGCGGCCAGCCGCTTCGCGCGCGCCACAGGCGCGTACCCGCTCTGCGTGGCGGGACTGCTCCTGCTCACAGGCTGCGCCTCCGACAGCGGCGGCACGCGTGCCGAGCCCGTCAGACGCGACAGTGCCGGGGTCGCGATTGTCGAGCATCCGGCCGAACTCGTGGCACCCGCCGAGTGGACGATCACGCTGGACAGCGCGGTGCGGCTCGCGGGCGAGTTCTCACGGGTGCGATACGGCGTGCGCTTCACCGACGGGCGTCTGGCCATCGCCGACGGAGACAGTCGCACGCTGCGTGTCTTCGCACCCGACGGCACGTTGCAGCACGTCGGCGGACGCGATGGGGCGGGGCCCGGCGAGTTTCGCGGCATCACCTACATGAACCGGTGGCTCGGCGACTCCGTGCTCGTGTGGGATGTGCAGCAGCGACGTCTGTCTGTCTTTGACGATACCGTGGCCTTCGTCCGCAGCTTCGCCCTGCAGACCGACAGCACGACGCCATTCGGTAACGTGCAGGGTGTCTTCGCCGATGGCTCGATGTACGCGACCGGATTCTCGACGTTTCCGGGTGGTGGCGGACCGCAGCCGGGTCGGCAGCGCAGCGACACGCCGGCCTATCGCTTCGCGGCTGATGGCCGCCTCGACACAACGTACTCCGTGATGCTCTCGGGCGAGGGTTTCTTCCGTGTGTTCAACGACGGCGGATTCAGCGTGATGACGCCGCTCTTCGCGCGCCTGTCGACGCTGCACGCGGGACGTGAAATCCTGGTGCACGCCGACAACGAGCAGTTCGATCTGCGCGTGTATTCGCCGGCTGGCGCGTTGCAGCGCAGCATTCGCAAACTCGGCACGCCCGCCGCCATTACGCCATCGCTTCGCAGCGCGGTCGTGGCACACCGGCTGGCGGAGCTGCCGAGCGAAGCCGATCGCGAGCGTGAACGGGAGGCACTCGAGACGATGGACGTACCGGCGACCGTGCCCGCCTTCGGGCGCGTGCTGCTCGATCGGGATGACCGCTTGTGGGTGGAAGAGTTTGCAGCCGTTCCCGGCGATCGCTCGGTCTGGTTGGTGTTCACGCCCGAGGGAACCCTGGTCGCGCGCGCGACGATGCCGCAGCGACTGACGCCGCTCGAGATCGGCCGCGACTACCTGCTTGGCGTGGAGCGGGACGAACTCGATGTCGAGTCGGTGGTGGTGATCCCGCTGCGGTGAGCGCTCCGCGACCGCGAACGTGGTGCAGTCGCCGGTCGCATTGCTCCGCCCTCAGGGCGTGGGCTCATCCTCGGACAGCACCTCCTGCGCCTCGGCGGCCGCCTCGGCGGCCACATACAGGCGAATCGGGTTCGCGGTCATGATGTGCGCGCCCATCCCGCCCATGTCGTCGCCCACGATCACCGTCGGAATGCCGGCCGACTCGAGGACCGCGCGATCAACGTCCGCCTCATGACGAAAGCGGTAGGTGCGAAGCAGAATCGTATTCATGGCAGTCAGTGGGTGAAGGACCATGTGCTGCTACGTGAGCTTACCCCGTGCGGCGGGCGTGCGCCAGCTGCTGTGAGCCGTGTTGCGGCCGTTCGCACGGAAACCGCGCATGGGTGTCTCGATATTCGTTGGCGGGGCGAATCTCTCACCATGGCATCAATGTCCGAACGGCGGTTCTCTGACGACGAAGTCGCGCGGGTGCTGGAGCGCGCCGCTGAGGAGTCGGTGCATGCCACGCCGGCCTGGAACGTGTCGCCGGCGCGTGGGCTGACGCTCGCTGAGGTGCAGGCGATCGCTGCGGAAGCGGGGATCGCGCCCGACGCAGTGGCGCGGGCTGCCGCGGCGGTCGCTCGCGGAGAGGATCGTCGCCCCGAGGTGAAGCGATGGCTCGGGCTGCCGGTGGCGGTGGCCCACGAGGTGGCCGTCGACGGGCCGGTCTCGGACGCCGCATGGGACGAGATCGTCGCGCAGCTGGAGCTCACGTTCGACGCTGCTGGCAGTCAGCGACAGGCGCGCGGCGTACGTGAATGGCGCCATGACGATGTGCGCGCGACGCTCGAACGCACTCCCACCGGTCACCGGCTGCGCATCGCGACGCGCCGAGCGTATGGCTCGCTGCTGCTGGCGTGGGTCGGTACCGGCAGCCTTGCCGTGGGCGGGCTCGTCGCCGCTCTGATCGTGGCGAAAGGCGCGCTCGCCGATTCCTCGGCACCCTGGGGCGCGCCGGGCTTGCTCCTGACGATCGGCCTCGCCCTGATCGCGGCCGATGCCGTCTCGCTGCGCGCGTGGGGGCGCCAACGCCTGGAGCAGCTTGAACGACTCGCGCGGGAGCTGTCTGAAGTGGAACGTCCGCACCAGCCGCCGGCGCTTCCGCCGAGCTGAGCGCTGACAACTGACGCTCGCGCGTCGAGTGTGGCGCCGCAGGGGATACCGCACCGCCCGTCATCGAAAGCGAGCGTCCTCAGGCCGCACCCGTGGGGCGCGGGCCACGCCAACCCTTCACGGCGCTTCACGGCGGCGGCTGTGATCATTGAACGGGTGGGGGAGCGTCGCGCGTTATGCGCATTCGACTGTTTGTCGCAACACCTTCGATCGAGAGGTGCTCAAGGGGTCGACTCGCAGGTTACGTGCAGCATCTGACTGGAGGGCGGCGCGGGATGCGGGCAGCGAAGGGCGTAGCTGGCGCGACGCGGGATTGCCGAGCCATCGTCTGGTCTGTATGGTCAGGTGCAAGGCGTCGAGTCGGTCTTGAAACGGGGAGTGATATGGAACGACGTATTCGCTGGCCACGTCCGCTGCTCTCACGATTCATGGTCCTCGCGACACTGGCGTCCGTGACCCTGATGCAGGCGACTCCTGCCTCCGCCTTGTCGGCGCAGTCGCCCGCGAACCCACGGCAAAGGTGCACGGCGCACTGCGCAAGGAGATCGCCGCGTTCGAGCTCGTCTGGTACCGGACGTGGGAGACGGCGCAACTGGAACGGAACGAGCATTACGTCAGAGACACCCTGAGCAGTGCTGCGGTGTTCCGAAGAGTAGCAGCGCTTCGGTGCTACTTTGGATCGCCCAGCTTGCGGCGGGGCACCTCTGTGATTCGTGTGTGGGTATCAGGGGGGGTGGACGGAGGTAGCGTCTGCCCCCTCTGGTTTCCTCCCAACGAGAATGTCCCGCCGGACGAAGCGGAGGACATCGATCTCGCGCTGAGCGGTGTCGATGCGCGCCCGGTGCGGGCTGCGCGCAACGCGCTGCTGCAGGCATTGGCGAAGAGTGCCGAGCGTTACCCCGCGGATGCGTGGATTGCCGGTCAACGCGTGCGCTTCCTCATCGACCAGCGCCAGTTCGCGCAGGCGCGAGAGGTGGCTGATGCGTGTCGTGGCGACGCGCGCACCTGCACAGACCTGCGGGCGCTGGCGCGTTACGTGGGCGGTGGCCTCGTAGGCGCAGACTTGCTGTTCCGGGAGTCGGATGCCCTTGCGGCGGCGGCGCGCCCTGCGGACGCGGGGTGCTTGCCGGAAGGCCTTGTCGCTCTGTTCGACGACAGTCGTGCCCGGCAGGTGATCGATGCCGACTGCGCGGACCAGCAGCGCATCGCGGAAACGCTGTTCTTCCTCGCCGACCCGCTCTTCGCTTTTGCGGGGAACGAACGTTTCGTGGCGCACGGCGTGCGTCGGGTGCAGATGGCGCTGCGCGCGATTGACACGCGGGACGAGCGCTACGTCTGGGTTCGTGGTGCCGCCGGGGACGGATTGCGCCACACCGTGCTGCGCTATGGCTGGCCGAGTCACACCTACTGGGCCGGCTGGAAGACGGAGTGGACCCTCGGCAAGCGGGTCGAAGCGATGCCGCAGGGACAGGGGTTCATCACCCAAGGGTTCAATCAGTTACCCGGCGCCATGTCCGCCGCCGGCACTGGACGCGCAATGCCTCCCGTCTCGTTGAGGCCCATCCGCCAGTTCTTGACGCCGTACACGGTGAAGGAGTACTCGCCCGATCGCACGGCGCTCGTTCCCGACTTCGCCGCGCTCGAGGATCCCTTCGCGCTCGACTCGTCGCACTACGACTTGCGCAATCCAGACCTGCGCCAGCCGGACGGCTGGTGGCCGCACGAGCACATGCTACTCAACATCGACCTCCGGCCCATGCCGACTGGACAGGATATCGTGTTGCGACGCGACTCGGCGAACCGGTACCTGCTCGCCATCGACGACCCGTTGCGCGGGCACACCACGAGCACGGCGCCCGTGCAGGCGGCGCTCGTGGGCGGGCAGTCGGAGGGCACGCTGCGGCTGATCGCGGAGGGCGAGGTCGCGCTCGGCGACGTGCTGCGACTCGACGGACGCATTGGTGGCGACCCACTGGTCGCGAGCGCCGAGGTGTTCGTGCGCGCGCGGCCGCTGTCGGCGCTGCGTCTGCGCTACGGCCTTCGGCCGCCGCCGGTACTCGAAGCGTTGCCCGCTGACAGTGTGGCCGTCTCCCCGCCCCTCTTCCTGCGGATACCGCTCGGCGCCGCGGCGCTTCCGGTTGATCCCGAGTCGGCGATCGGCGCGATGGCCGGCACGCACACCTTCCCGAAGACGGTGCCGTTGGTGTTCTACTGGGAGAGCTACGGCCTGACGCCCGATGACACCGTGCAGGTGAGCGTCACGGTCCGCCGTGACGATGACCGCAGCGCCGTACGCGTGGTCGGCTCGGCGCTCGGGCTCGTGAGTGCACTGCGCGACAGCATCAGCGTGCGGTGGACCGAGCCCGATGGCCGCCAACGCATGGTGGTGCCAGGCACGCGCGCGATCGTGGGCCGTGCGCTGTCACTCGATGTGAGCCCGCTGCCCGCCGGTGACTACGCGCTCAGCGTGCAGGTAGAGCACGCCGTGAAGGGGACGGCACGGAGCAGCAGGCGGTTCACGCTGACGGAGCGACGGTAGGCACCAACCGAGGCCGCCCGCCGGAAGGCGGCGCTCCTTCAACAAGTTTTTGAGTTCGACCCGCCGGCGCGTCCGTCCAACCTAGGTGCGATGGGCATGGTCGCCTGCATCACCCGCACGTCGGTGATCGACCTGTTGCGCGAATACGCCCCCCGACGCTCCGCCACGACGCGAGGCTTTCGACGTGGGCAGCCGTCCGGCCAGCGCAACGAGCGGTCGTGAAGCGGCTCGCACGGTGCTGTCTGGACACGCCGTCGCGGCGAGTGATCGCAGCAAGCCGGTGTCCGAGCTGCGCGAAGCCGCACGCGATGCGCGTGTCGAGAAGAGCCCTGGTGCCCGCACTCGCAGCGCGGCTTTCCGAGTGGAGATCCACAAGAAGTTCGCGCTGTCGGCCGCCTTCGTCGTGCTGGCGGTCGTGGGTCTGGTGAACGCGCGGAGTGCACCCAACGGCCACCCCGGACTCGTCATCGCGGCGAGCTGCCTGGTGGATGTCGTGTATTTCGTGCTGCTGACCAGCGGTGAAACGCTCGCGGAGGCACGCGTCATGTCCCCGGCGATCGGCGTGCGGAGCGCGAATGTGCTGCTGCTGGCGGCGGCGCTGCTCCTCGGCTGGCGCCGCGCGAATCGCACACGGCTTCGCCGGTCGCTTGACGGGTCGGCACCGCGCGTCAGCGTGCGCGCGGCGCATGCCCGCCCGCGCTCTCGTAACCGCCAGCTGATGGCGTAGCGGGTCGCGACGAGAAATGCCGGCCCGATAATCGTCGCGCACCAGCGCAGGCGAGTGGCGAGCGCCCGAACGTCCTCCCCAATCGCCCACCTGACGTCAGCGGCGCGCGCCTGCGGCGCACCACATCGCGCTATCAGCAGGAGGGTTTCGTCAGGCGGCGTCGCTCACAGAACGCGCCGGCCGAACCGAGAGCAGATCGTCATCACGCACCGGACGCACATCGTTCGTTGACAACGTCTGCACCGTCTGCGTTCGGCCCGAGGCCGTCACGAACTCCACCTCGATCAGCGCCGCGTCGTGCACGTGCACCACGGCACCGAGGTCACCAGCACGCAGATTGGCTTCCGGCACGTCCCGCGCGAGAACGACGGTGTCAAGTTCATGGATGCTGATGCTCATTCGTTTCCCCCGGGATACGCCGTTACAAGCCGCGGCCGGTCGTCATCTCGCATGACGATCCACACTGACACCAGCGGAGCGGCAACGCCGCTGGGTCCGGTTAAACTACCCCTCACCAGGAACTTCCGGCCATAGGGTGACGAAATCTGCTCCTCAGCTTCACCGTCACTCGCATGCCGCAGGAGCGCCTCTTGCAGGCGCACCCATGCCCGGTGCTCAAACCCGAGTGCACGAAAGAATCGCGCTTTTGCTCGCCCGATCGGATGATCGAACGCGAGCAAGTAGTCGCGCACCTTGCGCGCCTCGACAACTGCACGATCGGCATTCGGAAGCTTCATTCAATCCAAGAGCGGGTGGTGCGTGCGCCTGCCGGGGGCTGTACCGCGTCGCATCACTGCAGGGCCGGCGTTATGCTGCACGTGTTCGCAGCAAAACGCCGTCGCACAACGCGCGGCGTCGCCCTTGTGAGCAACCTACGCGCCACGTGTTAGCTCGCAAGCGAGCTACACGCTAGCAGCGTCTCTTGCGGCGAATCTTGCAGGATGATGACACGTGTCGCCGCCGATCGCCCCTCGCCGGTACCGCTACCGCGCCGCGCCCACCGCCGCGTGCGCCGTCGTGATCGGTGCGACCCCCTCGAGCGCCGCCGCAAGGCGGGGCAGGGCAATGGCGAGCGCCACACTCACGGCGAGGCCGGTTGTCACCTTGAGCCCGTCGCGGCCGATCATGCCGATCGTCTCGCGCATCGGTCGCGACTGCAACCGCACCGACATCGCGATCTCTCGGCCCGCCAGCAGTCCGAGAAAGACCCACGTGGTACTCATGGGGATCTGGCTCCACTCCTTGAACACGAGCAGCACCGCACCAAACGCGAAGTCGATGATCGTGGCCGAGCGGATGTCCTGCGTGTTCGTCTTGCTCGTCACGACCTTCTGGATCTCGCCACCGCGTGTGGCGAAGGTGTAGGCGTGCAGCAGTGCCATCACGAGCAGCGCGAACGCCAACCACTCCACGCTCAGCTGGCGCGGCGCGTACACGAAGATGTTGGCGAGATCCTGGATCAGCCACTGACTCCACAGAAAGCCGGTCGACAGCCACTGCAGCGCCGTCCAGTAGCCCGGCGCTTCACGGTGTGCCGTATCGATGAAGCGCTTCTCCATCAGGCGCGCCAGCGCGAAGTACAGCACGATGGCCGATCCGAAGGCGACCACATACCCGAGGATCGACTTCGTCATCATCTTGCCCAGGTTCTCCGGGGCGAAGATGGTCAGGATCAGGAAGGTCGTGCTCACGGGGATGCCGCGCTTCGTGAGCAGCAGGAGCACCACCGGCGGGACGAGGTAGATCCACGAGAACGGCTGCGGTAACGGAATGCCGTCGAGGCGACCGTACGAGCTGTCGCCGCCGTTCACCACCCACCCGTAGATCAGCACGGCGTAGAGGATGCCGACCGCGTAGAGCCAGAGCACCCACCAGGGACGCTGCTGGTTCGAGGAGAGGAACGTTCCGAGCGTCTGCAGGGCATCGTTCGCGACGATCGAGTACGACGCGATCGCGAATCCGATGGCCATCAACATCAGATCGAGAGACAGACAGAGCCTCGAGCAGTCGGGGAGCACGCGGGGACCAATCGTGACGCGTCCAATGTCGGGGCCCACCGCATGGAGAGCCATGGGGGAACGCACGTTGTTACCGAGTCGTCACCGAACGGTTCGGGTGCGGTCTGTCTGGCACCGGCTGGACGCGTGGATCCGGTTGGCGTCAAGTCTCGAAAGTACCGTGGAAACTGTCGTCGAAGTGACTGTATTTGATTGACTTCCGACCTCTGACCTCGTAGACTCTCTGAAGTGCGCGCGCCGCCTGTGGTGCGCCGTCCGGCGGGGGCGGACCGACAGTCGGTTGCCCCCGCGTCCGTTCCGCTGCTGCCTCCGCGCCACTTCGTCTCGCATGGTTCGAGTTACCGCTGTCCTGTCCGAAAGCATCGCCGATCAGGTCGGCATCGTGCCGGGCACGGAGCTCCTCGCGGTGAATGGGCGCCCGCTCGAGGACTTCCTCGACTGGGAGTTTCTCACGGCCGACGACGCCTTCGTTGTGAGCGCGCGTCTTCCCGATGGTGATGAAGTGGAGTTCGACATCGAGCGCGAACCGGGCGACGTCATGGGCGTCACGCTCGCGCCGCCCACGGTGCGCCGCTGCGCGAACCGCTGCGAGTTCTGCTTCATCGAAGGACTCCCCAAGGGACTGCGCAAGCCGCTCTACATTCGCGACGATGACTACCGGCTCAGCTTTGCGTACGGCAACTTCGCCACGCTGAGCAACGTGAAGGAAAAGGACATCCAGCGCATTCTCGAGTACCGCCTCTCGCCGCTCTACGTGTCGGTGCACGCCACGCCGTGGGAAGCGCGCAAGGTGCTGCTCAACAATCCGCGCGTGCCGAACATTGTCGAGCAGCTCACGCGGCTGGCCGAGGGCGGCATCCAGTTTCACGGGCAGATGGTCATCGTGCCCGGCCTCAACGACGGCGAGGTCCTCGAGGCGTCGCTCCAGGACCTCTGGAACCTCGGCGACGCCATGATGTCCGTGGCCATCGTGCCCGTCGGACTCACCCAGTTCTCGCACCTCTACACCGGTCAGAGCATGGACGCGGCCACCGCCGGCGTGCTGCTCGCGCACGTCGATCGATGGGCCGAGCGGGCGCTCGCGGAACGCGGTGAGCGCTGGGTGTACGGTTCCGATGAGCTCTACCTGCTTGCCGGTCGTGAACTGCCGGCCGCCGAGTTCTACGGCGAGTTCCAGCAGATCGAAAACGGCGTCGGTGCGGTCGCCTCGCTGCGCCAGCGCGTCGCCGACGGACTCGAGACGCTCCCGCGCCTCGACGGTCAGCGCATCGGCGTCGTGACCGGCGTGTCCATGGCCCCGCTCATGCCGCCGCTCCTCGAGCAGCTGACGGCGCGCACGGGCGCGCACTTCGAACTCATCGTCGCGTCGAACTCGCTGTTCGGTCCGACCACCACCACGGCGGGACTGCTGGTCGGCGCGGATATCCGCGCCGCGCTCGCCGGTCGCACCGATCTCGACCTCGCGCTGATCCCGGCCGAGTCCATCAACGACGACGGCCTGTTCCTCGACGACGAAGCGTTCGTGGCGGTCCGCGAGTCCTTTCCCATGCCTGTGTACGCGTCCTACGATTTCATCGATGTGCTCGCTCCCGAAGGGAGCTGCGCCTGGCAGCCGGCCGCATGAGTCTGCCTGTCGTCGCGCTCGTCGGCCGTCCCAACGTCGGCAAGTCCGCGCTCTTCAATCGCATCATCGGTGGCAATACGGCCATTGTGAGTGACGAAGCCGGCACCACGCGGGACCGTCACTTTGCCCAGGCCGACTGGGCGGGTCGCCACTTCTGGCTGGTCGACACGGGTGGTCTCACCGACGATCCCACCATCCCCATGGACGTGGAGATCCGCAAGCAGGTGCTGACCGCCATCGAGGAAGCCGACCTGCTGCTGCTTGTCGTCGATGCGAAGGGCGGCCTGCATCCGAGTGATCGTCGCGTACTCGATCTGCTGCGTGATGCAAGCAAGCCATGGCTGCTCGTGGTCAACAAGGTCGACGACAACAAGGATGTGAACTGGTACGAGTTCTACGAACTCGGTGCCGGTGATCCGATCCCGGTCTCGGCGCGCAACGGCACGATGACCGGCGATCTGCTCGACGAAGTGGTCAAGGCCATTCCCGACGCGCCTGAAGAAGTCGAAGATGCGCTCAAGGTCGCCGTCATCGGCCGACCGAACGTGGGCAAGTCGAGCTTCATCAATCGCATCCTCGGCGAAGAGCGGCTGGTCGTCGCGAACGAAGCGGGCACGACACGCGATGCGATCGACACACCGCTGCGGTATCACGATCGCGACTTCATCTTCATCGATACGGCCGGGTTGCGTCGGCAGGCGCGCGTCGATGAAGGCATCGAGTTCTACGCCACGCTGCGCACGCGCAAGGCGATCGATCGCGCCGACGTGTGCATTCTCATCGTCGATGCCGTCGATGGCATGCACAATCAGGACCTCAAGGTGGCCCAGCTCGCGTGGGACAACGGGTGCGGCCTGATCATGGTCGTGAACAAGTGGGACATCTATCCCGAGAAGAGCGACAAGAGCGCCGACAAGTTCCGCAAGGAAGCCGTCGAGAAGGCGCCGTTCCTCGGACATGTGCCGTTCCTGTTCACCTCGGCGCTCACCGGACAGCGGGTGCAGAAGGTCCTCGATCTGGTACTCGAGGTGGACGCCGCGCGCAACACGCGCATTTCCACGAGCGAGCTGAATGATCGGCTGGGTGAACTGCTCGCGCGGCGCCAGCCGCCGCAGGCCGCCGGGCTCGAGGTCAAGCTCAACTACGCGACGCAGGTCGAAGTGGCCCCGCCCACGATCGCCATCTTCGGCAATCATCCGGAGCTGGTGGTCGAGCACTACATCCGCTTCCTGCACAACGGATTCCGCGAAACGTATCCGTTCACGGGCAGTCCGTTGCGCATCGTGCTGCGGCGGAAGAACGCGTGAGCGCCGCGTTCGCTGCGGGTCTGCTGCTGGCGTGGCTCGCCGGCTCGCTGCCCACCGCGTATCTCGTGGGCAAGGCGTACGGCGTCGATCTGCGCACCGTTGGCTCCGGCAATCTCGGCGCGACCAACGCGCTGCGCACGCTCGGCTGGAAGGCCGGGCTGCTCGTGTATCTCGTGGACACGCTCAAGGGCGCGCTGCCGGTCGCGCTGTTGCCGCGGCTGCTTGCGAGTGCCTTCGGTGGCTCGGCGCACCCGCATTGGGGGATGGCGTTCGGCCTTGCGGCGGTGCTCGGACACGTCAAGCCGGTGTTTCTGCGCGGCAAGGGCGGCGGCAAGGGCGTCGCCACCGCGAGTGGCGTCTTTCTCGCACTCGCGCCCATCCCCGCGATCGGCGCGTTGCTCGCGTTCATCGGCACCGTGTGGACCACGCGCTATGTGTCGCTCGGCTCGCTGGTTGGCGCCGTGGTGCTTACCGCGGTCGCCGGATGGCAGCTTGGCGCGCGCTCGCCGGTGTTCGGACTCGCCGTGGCCGTGACAGCGTTCGTGTTCTACACGCACCGCGAGAACATCGCGCGGCTGCGCGCCGGCACGGAACGCAAGCTGGGACGCACGGCGTCGAGCGGTGCCGCGACGGACGGACACGTCGGATCATCGCCGCGGACGGACGCATGACCGCCACCGACACGTTGCGCTGCGCCGTCGTGGGCGCGGGAGCGTGGGGCACGGCCATTGCCGATCGCCTCGCCCGGAACGGTCATGCCGTCACGCTCTGGGCGCGTGAGACGGACGTGGTCCAGTCCATCAATGCCTCGCACGAGAACGCCCGCTTTCTCGCCGGTGCAACGTTGCATCCCGCCCTGATGGCGACGGACGACATGGCGGTCGCGTTGCGCGATGCAACGCTCGTGGTCTACGCCGCGCCATCACACGTGCTGCGTCCGGTGGTGCAGGCCGGCGCGTCGGCGCTCGATGCGTCGGCGGTGCTTGCCGTCGCCACCAAGGGCATCGAGCGCGAGTCGCTCGCGCTCATGACCGATGTCGTCGCGCAGGAAGCGCCAGGTCACTCGGTCGTCGCCTTCAGCGGACCGAGCTTCGCCGCCGAAGTCGCCGCGCAGCAACCCACCGCACTCGTGGCCGCGAGCACATCGCTCGACGCCGCGACCGTGTTGCAGCGCGCCGCAAGTGCCCCCTCGTTTCGCGTGTACACGAGTGATGATGTCATCGGCGTTGAACTTGGTGGCGCGCTCAAGAACGTCATGGCCGTTGCCACGGGCATTCTTGAAGGGCTCGGCCTCGGCTTCAATCCGCGCGCTGCGCTCATCACGCGCGGTCTGGCCGAGATGACACGACTCGGCGTGGCGCTCGGTGCGCATCCCGAAACGTTCGCGGGACTCGCGGGGCTTGGGGATCTTGTGCTCACGTGCACCGGATCGCTCAGTCGCAATCGGGCGGTGGGCGTGGCGATCGGGCAGGGGACCCGCCTCGACGACTATCTCGCCACCAAGGAAACGGTGGCGGAAGGTGTCCTCAACGCGCAGAGCGCGCTGGCGCTCGCGCAACGCGTCGGGATTCACATGCCGATCGTGGAAGCGACGCACCGGATTCTCTTCGATGGACAGTCACCGCGCGAAGCCATCGCCGAGTTGATGGTGCGCGAACTGCGCCACGAGCGCGACGGTCGCTGATCATGGCGCGACGCGAGCCGGTGCAGGAGTTCTACTCCATCGGGGAGGTGTGTGAACTCACCGAGCTCAAGCCGCACGTCCTGCGCTACTGGGAGAGCCAGTTCAAGGTGCTCAGTCCCGCCAAGAATCGCTCCGGCAATCGGGTGTACGCGCGGCGCGAGGTGGAGCTGATCCTGCTGGTGAAACAGTTGCTGTACGTGGAGAAGTTCACCATCGATGGTGCGCGTCAGAAGCTCGACGAACACCGCCGCGGTGGCGTGCTGCGCCGAGTGGCGCGGGCCGCACTCGAAGTGGACACCATCGAATCGCTCGAGCGTGACTTGCAGGCCCTGCACGCGCTGCTCGAAACCACGCTTGCTGCGCCCGATGGGCGCGTTCCTCCCACGTCGTCCTCATGAAGATCCTGCTCAGCAACGATGATGGCATTCTCGCGCACGGGCTGCGCGTACTCGAGCAGGCGTGCGCGCCGCTCGGCGAGCTCACCATCGTCGCGCCCGATCGTGAACAGAGTGCCACGAGCCACTCGCTCACATTGCATCATCCGTTGCGCCCGGTGCGCCTCGGAGAGCGCCGCTGGCAGGTCGATGGTACGCCCACCGACTCCGTACTGCTCGGCGTGCAGGCGCTCATGCAGGACAAGCCGGACTTCGTGATCAGCGGCATCAATCACGGCCCCAACATGGGCGAGGACGTGCTCTACTCCGGCACGGTCGCGGCCGCGATGGAGGGGCTCGCGCTCGGCATCCCGTCCATCGCCGTGTCGTTCGCGGGCAGCGTGTTGCGCGCCGATGCGCTGCTCGATTCGTACGTCGATCGACTCACCACGCTGCTCCGTCACCTCACGGCGCTGCCCACGTTTCCGGCGGACACGCTGCTCAATGTGAACCTGCCGGCTGTGGAAGGGTCGCAGGTGCGCGGCGTGCGTCTCACGCGGCTGGGCCGCCGCGTCTTCTCCGACTCCATCACGCCCATGCGTGATCCGTGGGGACGCGAGATCTTCTGGATCGGCGGCGGTTCGGTGGAGTGGAGCGGTCCCGATGACAGCGATTTCGCGACGGTGGCAGCCGGCTACATCTCCGTGACGCCGCTGCACCTCGACCTCACGCATCGTGATCAACTCGCGGCCTCGGCGGACTGGTGGCAGGATCTGTAGACCACGCCTGGAAAGGCCAGCGGCGGCGTCTGATCGAGACGTTGCAGGACAAGGGGATCAAGGATCTCGCCGTCCTGCGCGCGTTCGACATGGTGCCGCGGCATCGCTTCGTACCCGAATCCACGCGGCATCGGTCGTACGAAGATGCGGCGCTCCCCATCGGGGCAGGGCAGACCATCTCGCAGCCCTACGTGCACGCGCGGGCGCTCGAGCTCCTGCAGCTCACCGGCAAGGAGCGGGTCCTCGAAATCGGCACGGGGTCGGCGTATCAGACGGCGTTGCTGGCCGAGCTCGCAGCGCAAGTCTTCTCGATCGAGCGGGTGTCCACGCTGCTTGAGCGCTCGAAGGCGTTGTTGCAGGAGCTCGGCGTACGGAACGTCTCCCTGCTCCTGGGCGACGGCACGCTCGGCTGGCGCGACTACGCGCCCTATGATGCGATTGTCGTGGGGGCGGGCGCTCCGCACGTCCCGCCCGCTCTGGCCGAACAGCTGGCAGAAGGCGGTCGACTGTTGCTCCCGCTGGGCGGTCGAGACGAGCAGGTGCTGACTCTGTGCACCAAGCGCGACGGGCAGCTGGAGATGCGTGACATCACGCCGGTCCGCTTCGTCCCCTTGATTGGAGCCGGCGGCTGGCCGGCCAGCTGACGCGCGCGCACGCGCTCCCGTACCGGTTCGGGGGCCGGACCGCGCGTCTGCGCGTGACCTGCCCGAGGGCCTCATGACGAGCTCGATCCTCTCCTTGCATCCGCCGTTCGCTGCGCCGACCGCTCACCACGTGGACGCGGAGGCCATCGCGACCGTGCCCGCGCTCGAGCCGACCGTGCTCGCCGATCGCCGGTCGTGGCTGCCGCAGCCGTTCGTGCCACCGGTCGTGCGCGACGTGAGCGGCGTCGCCGTGCTGCCTGCGGAACCGGTCATCCCGGAGGACACGGTGTGGGCTGAGGCCGTGCGCGTGAACGTCGTGGCGGAGCCAGCGGTCGAGCCGGAGACGTTCGTGGATGACGCGGAGGCGGATGGCGCGTACGCTCACGAGGAGCCGGCGGTGGAATCCGTCGCCCCCGAGACCGACGAGATTGAATCGGTGGAGGCCACGGCCGAGGAGGTCTACGAGGCCGACGAGATCGCGGTGGTGGACGACGCAGCGCCCGAGCTGTCGATGGCGCACGACGCCTACGCGGCGCCCCTCTCCACCGAGGAGATGCTGGCCGACGACACGCTCCCCTCGATCTCCGACTTCCTCGTCGCCGGTGCATTCCCCGAGTCCTCGGCCGACGCGCCGCAGTGGCCGATCGCGGATGTCGGCGCCGAGGTGACACGCCTGAGCGAAGGGATGCCCGTCGCGCCGCGTGACGAGCGCGACTCGTCGGTCGACGGCATCGAGTCGACGCCAGTGCAGGGGAGCAATGAGACGCACGCGGCGTGGTCGGACGACGAGGCGTGGCTCGACATCATGCCGGCCGCGTCGCCGGCCGTGGAGCGGGAGCTCGAGGCGCAGACCGCCTGGGCCCGCGCGTTCGGCGAGCCGCCCGCGCCGCTGCCGTCGACGCCCGCCACGGGTGGCAATGTGTTCACGGCCGCTCGCGCGCTGGAGGAGGTCGCTCGTCGCCTGCGCGCTGGCGAACTCGCGCTCCCGGCGTGGTCGCCGGATGGTGGTGAAGCGGCCGCGCTTGCGGCGACGCTGACCGCGCTGCTCGGCACGCGTCGGTGACCCCGCGTCCGGGCCCATCGCCACGATGAGCGATCGGTCGGCCTCGCCGCTCGGTCGGCTCTCGGTGGTGGTGCACGGACACGTGCAGGGCGTGGGCTTTCGCTGGTTCGTGCGCGAGCGCGCCCGTCGGCTTGGCCTCGAGGGGACGGTGCGCAACCGGGATGATGGCGCGGTCGAGGTCGAAGCGAGTGGCGTGAGCACCGCCGTGCACGCGCTGCGCGCATTACTGTTGGAGGGTCCGCCCGGCGCGCGGGTCGAGCGTCTCGAAGAGCGCACCCCAACGTTGCAGCCGCTGCCGTCTCCCTTTCAGATCGTGCGGTAATGTCGCTCAGCCTTGCCGAACGCGTCGCGCGTGTCGTGCGCGATGTGCCCGACTTTCCGAAACCCGGCATCACCTTCAAGGACATCACACCGCTCCTGGCCGACGCGGCACTGCTGCGTGAGGTCGTGCGTGCGATGCAGGCCCCCTTCAGTGACGCCGGCATCACGCATGTCGTGGCGATGGAGAGTCGCGGCTTCCTGTTCGGGGTGCCGATGGCGCTCGACCTCGGCGCCGCCTTCGTGCCAGTCCGCAAGCCCGGCAAGCTACCGTGGCGTACGGCGAGCGAGCGCTACGCGCTCGAGTACGGCGACGATACCCTCGAGATGCACGTCGACGCGTTGCACCCCGGCGCGCGCGTGCTGCTGGTTGATGACGTCTTGGCGACGGGTGGTACGGCCGCGGCCGCGGCACGGCTGGTGGAACGGCACGGCGGCGTGATTGCCGGACTCTCGGTGCTGATGGAGCTCGGCTTTCTGCGCGGCCGCGACGCGCTGGGCGATCGTCGCACCGAAGCGGTGTGGGTGGTGCGGTAAGGCCGCGCGCGACCTCGCGGGTTGGTCGCGTTCTCCGGTCGCATTACCTTCTCGCGAGCAGTTGCGGATGCGTGCATCCGCCTCGCCCCCGTAGCTCAGTTGGATAGAGCAGCGGTTTCCTAAACCGTTGGTCGGAGGTTCGAATCCTCTCGGGGGCACTCCAGCGGTGGCGTCGGTTCCGGTCCGGCCGATAGGTTGCGAAGGTTCGCCCTTCCGTGACCTCCCTCCCGACCACCGCGCGACGTGAAGCTTCACAACAAGATCCTGCTCGGCCTCGTGGGCGGAGCAGCCGCTGGCGTGGCCTCGAAGCTGATGCTCGGCCAATCGCCCGAACTCATGTGGGTCGTCGACAAGGTCGCGACCCCGATCGGGCAGGTGTTCCTGCGGATGCTCTTCATGATCGTCGTGCCGCTCATCTTCGGCTCGGTGACGCTCGGCGTGGCCTCGCTCGGCGACCTGAGTCGCATTGGCCGGATCGGCGGCAAGGCGATGGGCTTCTTTCTGATCACCACGGCGGCCGCGGCGACGATCGGTCTGACGCTCGTCAACGTGATCGGTCCAGGCAAGTCGATCGCGCCCGAGGTGCGGACGCAACTCCTGGCCGAGTACGCGGGGGAGGCGACCGCGCGCGTCGGCGCCGGTGCGACGTTTGGTGTGGAGACGTTCGTGAACATCGTGCCGCGCAATCCGGTGGACTCGGCGGCGCGTGGCGATATGCTGGGGCTGATCTTCTTCTCGCTGATCTTCGGCGTGGCGCTGACGCAGCTGAGCAAGGAGAAGGCGCAGCCCATTCTGGCGGTGCTCGAAGGGCTCGTGGAGGTCGTGACCCGGATCATCGGGTATGCGATGCGGCTTGCGCCGTATGGCGTGGCAGGGCTGATCTTCGGGGTGACGGTGCGGTTCGGCGCCGAAGTGCTGCAATCGCTCGCGATGTACGTCGTGACCGTCCTCGCCGGTCTGGCGCTGCAGTTGTTCGGCGTGACCGGCCTGCTCGCCCGATTCCTCGCGGGGATCCCCTACGGCACGTTCTTCAGCAAGTGCCGATCGCTCATGGTGACGGCGTTCTCGACCTCGAGTTCGAACGCGTCGCTCCCCGAGAACATCCGGACGGCGGAAGAGCAGTTCGGCGTGCCGCGCGAGATCGCATCGTTCGTGCTGCCGCTGGGGGCCACGATGAACATGAACGGGACGGCGCTGTTCGAAGGGATGACGGTGCTGTTCCTGGCACAGGTGTTCGGCGTCGAGCTGAGTCTGACGAGCCAGATCATCGTGGTGGTGATGTCGGTGATCACGGCGATCGGCGCGGCCGGGGTGCCGGGCGGCTCGATTCCGCTGCTCGTGCTCATCCTCGAGACGGTCGGGGTACCGGGGGAGGGGATCGCCCTGATCCTTGGCGTCGACCGGATCCTCGATATGTCGCGCACCGTCCCCAACGTGATGGGGGATCAGCTGACCGCCGTGGTGGTTGCACGCAGCGAAGGGGCGACGCTCAAGCTGGCCGAATGACCCCGGCGCTGGTTATCTTTTGATGCTCAGCTCCTCCGCGCGGATGCGCGGGGGGCCGTCTGTTTCACTTACCGCTTCTGCTGTCATGGCCTCGACCAAGCGTCCCGTTCCTGCTGCGGCCTCCGCGACCCCCAAGCTCATCAGTGACGACCCGGTGGAGAACGCCTCGCTCTGGCTCTCCGCGAATGCGAAGCCGCTGGCGATCGCGGGCGCACTCGCGCTTGCGGCCGGTCTCGGCGTGTGGGGCGTGCGGGCGTCGGACGCGAAGAAGCGCGCCAACGCGTCGACGGCGCTCTACGAGGCGCAGGCGCTGACGTTCGCCGGTCAGGCAGATTCGGCGCGCATCGCGCTGGAGGCGGTGGCGAGCCGGTACAAGGGGACGACGGCGGGCGAGCAGGCGGTGCTGCTGGTGGCGCAGAACCTGTTCGACGCCGGCAAGCATTCGGACGGCGTCGTCCGCCTCGAGGCGGCGAAGAGTGGCGCGTCGCGTGCCTTTGCAGCGCCGATCGAGGCGCTGATGGCGGCGGGCTACGAAGCGCAGGCGAACTACGCGAAGGCCGCGGAGCACTACGCGGCGGCTGCCAAGGTGGCAGCGAACGAGGTGGAGCGTGGTGCGTACAAGCTGGCCGAGGCGCGCCAGCTCATGGCCGCCGGCAAGCGGACGGAAGCGATCGCGGCATTCGAGGCGCTGCGTGGGTTGCCCGACTCACCGTACGCCACGGAAGCGGCGGTTCGGCTGGGTGAACTGACGGCGCAGCCGGGTAGCTGACGGCGCCGCGCGCGTCGGACGGTGGCCGTTCGGACGTCCTGGGCGAACAGATCGAGGAGATGAGAGACGCCGGTCGCGTGCGATGCATGCGGCCGGCGTCGTGCATTGGGGGAGACGTTGGCGGCGTGCCAGCGGACCGGTGGGCAGTCGGCGTGCGTCGTGCGACGGAGCCGCCCTGGTGGCGGCGCGTGGCCAGCGTCGGCTGGATGCGCAGCCGCCGTTGATACGGTCGCGATGCGCTTTGTGTCGCATCACGTTAGTTGCGCAAGTGGTGTTATCGACAATCTCGACAGTTGTAGGGCAGTTAAGAGCCAGTAAGCGACACTAACGGTTCGGATACGGATCGAAAGAACGCCGATAATACATGTTATGTAAACCAAAGACGGTGGATAACTGTGGACAAGTTCTCCACGTCGCACCCCTTGCACTTTGCAGGAGTAGGCCCAAAGCATTCATTGGCAACAGCTTATGGCGCGCTGCTCACGTTATCTCTGGGGCGCGCGGCTCACGATGATTTACCGAAGGCATCTCTCCACATTCCCACGCGAAGAAAACGCCTCATCCATCACCGTGCTCAGTGTGTGGATTTCGCGCCGGCATACCGTTCGTGATCTCGCCACGACGGCCCCGAAACGCGTCGCCTCGGGTCGGTTCGCGCCTTGTGAAGATGTGCCACCTAGGCGCCCTGGCGCCGCGTCGCAACGGCGGAGTCTGGCACGGGAGGTTGACGGTCGAAACCGCCGCTAGCGGTCCACGGCAAGGCGTCCGATCTGGCCCACGAAGACCACGCGCCCCTCGCCCGCGAGCGACGGCCTGACCGCGGAGGACAGGTCCGCCGAAGCGTCATCGGCCGGCGCCAGCCGGACGTGCACCGCACGCCCCGATCGTGTCTCGAGCGTGACCGCTCCCGACGCCAGCCCCCAGCGCGTCAGCAGAATCGCGCACGCGATCGCGCCGGTGCCGCACGCCAGCGTCTCACCTTCCACGCCGCGCTCGAAGGTGCGGTACGCCCAACCTCCGCGCCCGTCAGGTGCCACCCAGTTCACGTTGGCCCCAGCGGGACCGAGTGATTCATGCTGCCGGATTGGCGGCCCCTCGTTGGCCACCGCAACGGCGTCCAGTGCCTCCCGGTCCGACAGAAGCACCACCACGTGCGGGACGCCAACCAGGGCAAACCCGAGCTGCTCTGCGGTCGACGCCAGAGAGGCCAGCGAGGCGCGCAGGTCCCCTCGAATATCGCGGACCGGTGCGATGTCGATCTCGGGATCGTTTCCGAGGCGACGCGCCGTCACGAGGCCAGCGTCGGTCTGCAGCCGCACCTCGCTCGACTCGGCGAGGCCGAGCTGCACGCTGAGGGCCGTACTGCAGAGTGTCGCGTTGCCGCAGAGCTCGCCGAGGCTGCCGTCACGGTTGAAGTAGCGCAGACGGATCGGGGCCGCCGGCGCCTCCGCTGGCGATGGCTCAAGTAGTACAACACCATCCGCGCCTATCCCGTTGTTTCTATTGCAG
>ERZ1066121.203-NODE-203-length-54864-cov-9.555803_pt1 | contig 54864 bp, 56 predicted proteins | sample MGYA00382768_ERZ1066121 | MGnify/ENA primary metagenome ERZ1066121 (study PRJEB33369, sample SAMEA5778351) | biofilm metagenome | biome: Industrial cooling water; feature: Water cooling tower basin; material: Biofilm | place: United Arab Emirates | collected...
GTCCAGCGCTGAGACGGAGGGCGCGCGGCGGGAGCGCTTGCAGCCGCTGTCGGCGTCGTCGCCGCTCGCCCCTCGCGCTCGTCGCAGTCGCGGCGTACATCAGGGCATGTCTCAACCTGCCGATTCGCCGCCCTCTGATCCCACAGCGTTCCCCGTTCAACTGAACAGCCGAGTCAGGCGGTCGCTCGGAAACTGGGGCGTTCGTTCGCTCGCCGACCTGACGACGTGGTCGCGTTTCGAGCTTGGCCTGCTCGATGGCGTCGGCCCGAAGACGATCGTCATGATCGCGGAGGCGATGGAGAAGGCTGGGTTGCGGTTTCGCGACGACTGAGCCCCCTGCGCCCTGTCATACACCCGCCCCCCCGCGGACACTCAGTGCCGCAATGCGTTCCTCCCGCACCCCGGATGACCCGGCCTTCGCTCCCTGCGTCCCACCTCGCCCCGCAACTCGAAGCACTGCACGAGGCCAGCTTCGGCTGGGCCGTGCACTGCTGCGACGGCGATCACGACGAGGCGGCCGATGTGCTGCAGGCCAGCTACGTCAAGGTGCTGGGCGGCCGCGCTGCGTTCGAAGGGCGCTCGAGCTTTCGGACCTGGCTCTTCGGCGTGATTCGCTTCACGGCGCTCGAAGTGCGACGACGCAGCGCCCGCGAACTCGTGCTGGCGGCGCACCACGAGCCGAGCGACGCGCCGCTCGCCGCCGACGAGCAGCTGGTGGCCGCCGAAGAGCAGGCGCGACTGCAGCACGCGCTCACACTGCTCCCCGACCGGCAACGTGAAGTGCTGCATCTGGTGTTCTATCAGGGACTGAGTGTCTCCGAAGCGGCCGAGGTCATGGTGGTGTCCGTCGGCTCCGCTCGCGTACACTACGATCGGGGCAAGAAGCGCTTGCGAGCGTTGCTGTCGGCGAACACGGACCACACACACGACCATCACGACGCACGAGACGTGGGCACATGAGCGACGATCCGCAACTCGACCAGCAGCTCACGGCGCACTTCGGCGCGCGGCGAAGCGCCGACGCGCGACGTGCCCCCGCGTTCGCCACCATGCTGGCTGCCGCACAGCAGACCGTCGCACACGACGCGCCAACGAGCGTCCCGGTGCGCGCGGTGGCGCCGCGCGCACGCGCGCGCCTGGTGCTCGTCGCCGTACCCATGCTCGCCGCCGCTGCCGCGCTGCTCCTCATGCTGCGTCCGCGCGAATCCGCCGCCGATCGCGAGTTCGAAACGCTCGTCACGGAGTGGTCGCGCACCAGCGACGTCACGCGCACCTCGCCCACCGACGCCCTGCTGTCGCTCCCCGGTGACCAGTACCTGCGCGGCATGCCGACCCTCGAGGGTGACCGTCTGCCCTCGCGTACCAGGAACTCCTCATGAAGCCCTTCGCTGCTCTCGCGCTCGGCTGGCGCCCCATGATCGGTGCGCTCGCGCTCTCGACGTGCCTCGCGCTGCCATCGGCGGCACAGACCGCCTCGCCGCCCGCTGATCCGGTCTTCCGCGCGCTCTACGAACCCGAGCTCATCATGAAGCACCGGCGCGCCATCGGACTCACCGATGAGCAGCGCGATGCCATCAGTCGGCTCATTCGCGAGCTGCAGGGAAAGGTGGTGAGTCTGCAATGGGAGTTGCAGGACCAGACCACCTCACTTTCCGCCGAGCTCGACAAGCCGCGCGTCGACCTCGATCGTGCCCTCGATCGCATGGAGCGCGTGCTGCAGACGGAGCGCGAGATCAAGGCCGCGCACCTCACGCTGCTCGTGCGCATCAAGAACGTGCTGCGCCCCGAGCAGCAGACGTCACTGCGGCAGTTGCGCGACGCGCCGAGCGATCGCTGATCCTCGGCGCGTGCGCGTGATCAGGGCCACCAGATCACGCCGATCCCGAAGCGCGTGGACGACGCGTCCACATCGAGCGTGCGCGCGGTGAAGTCGCCCACGTCCACTTCGGTGAAGCGACCGCCGGTGAACTTGAGCGACACATCGATGGCGAGGGTCTTGCTCACGAAGGTCGAGAGCCCGGCGCCAAGCGTGAAGGCACCGCCGTTGAAGCTGAGACGGTCCACCGGCTGTCCGTCCACCTGTGGATTGTCCACCGTCACGGCGCGCGCGCCAACGGATGTCTCAACGTACGGCACCCAGCGGCGCAACGAGTTCGCGAAGTGAAAGCGCGCCCCGAGTTCCGCGTGCGCCAGATTCCAGTCGCCCACGATCTCCTCATCGCCTGGCACCTCGATGCGTCCGCCATCGACGTGTACGAAACCCGTCACGATGCGGTTGAAGCCGTAGCCGGCGCGCAGGCCGAGGCCGCTCCCGGCGTTGGCCTCGCCCTGCTCCACGGTGAGTGATGTGCCTTGCAGGTGCGCCCCGAACGACCAGCCGCGCGTGGTGGACAGCTGGGCCGATGCCGTCGCCGGCATCACGATCAAGGCGAGCAACGCCGCGCCCTGACGCAGCGAAGGCGTGCCAACACGAGTCAACCGAGCGAGTGACGACATGCGAACTCCTCGAAGCAGAAGGGGTCGGGAATGACACCAACGGTCCCCCGATGCCGAGGGCATCGGAGGACCGCGTGAATATGGCGGCGGCGTTGGAACGCAGCCAGCGTGAAGGTCACACGATCCAGCCGAGCACGATCAGATTGTCCATGGGTTGCAGCAGGTCTTCGATGAGATCGAACACATCGTCCACGACGTCCACGATCTGCAGCACCATCAGCAGTTCGGTGCCGGTGAGGGGCGCGCCCGTGGGGCCAAGGACCGTCGGATTGTCCTGCGGACCACGCAGGGTGACGAAGCGACGTCCGTCGAGGAGGATCTCGCCATCCACGAGGCCGCTCGACGTGGTGACCTCGAGCTCCATCGTGTGCGCCCCGTGACGTACGGTGAGCGAAACCTCACCATCGCCATCGTCTTCACCGTCCACGCCGCGCACGGTGCCCGTCACCGCAAAGCCGCGTGATTCCATGCGCAGCGAGACATCGAGCTCGAGCGCGGTCACGCCGCCAATGTCTTCGCCATCGATGCTGATGGTGAATCCGAGTCGATCGGCGCCATCCACGACGAAGCCGTTGACTTCGAGACGACCGCTCCCTTCGCCGAGTTGCACGACGCGCGTACGATAGTCGAGCACAGTGCGGCCACGTTCGACAGCCACGAGGCGCAACACGATTTCCTCGCCGAGCACCGGCCCTTCGTCGAGCAGATCGGCGTGGCCGATTTCCTGCGAGGGAATCGGTCGATCGGTCGCGTCCACGGCGTACAGAACAAAGCGCACGCCGTTGGACGGCGCCCCGGTACGCGTGGGGTCCACGCGATAGTTGTCGATGCTCGGATCGTACACATAAGTGCGACCACGCGACGCGTTCGCGATCACACGGATCGCCGCCGGCGCATCCGCACGTCGGGCCTCGGCCATCTCACGGAAGAGCGACGCCGTGAACGCCCGCGCGGACTGCGGGTTGTCGAGAGCGGCCAGCTGCGTGACAGCCTGCGCGCCACTGGCGCGCGACATCGGGGTGCGCCCGGACAGCGCACGCACACCCGCCATGCCGTCGGATCCGAACACCCGCTGCATGGCTGCGTAATCCTGCAGCACGGCCTGCGCGTCGAGCGCGGTGGGTTCGTCGGGCGCACTGGCCGACTCGCACGCCGTGAGACCGAGGAGCAGCACCAGCGCGGGAGCAAGTCGTCGAGCCACGCGTCGCGTGGTCACCAGGCAATCGTGCATGCGTATGTCCTCCGCCGTTCAAGGCCCTGCGGGTTCACCTGCACCAACGCGGCGCGGGTGTTCGCACCGGTGATCGGGGATGGGTGTCCGCATGCGCGTGGTCATATGACATCGACCGAATACAGGGGCATCACGTGACCACTCGTGCGCCCCCGAGGTTGGTTCGTCGTGCCCGACGAGCGCCTCGTCCCGTATGCAACCTCACGGGAGCGACCGGTGTCTGAACGTCGGATCTGCGACGCCGCATACCTTCACTCCGCTCCGATGCCTCGCCCGTGCTCCCGCTGGTTCGCGCTGCTGCTGCTCCTGTTCAGTGTCACTGCGGCGGTCAGCGCGCAGCCAGCTCCCACGGCACGCGCGGACAGCACCAGTCGCGCCGACGCGTTGCGCGTCTTCCTCGACTGCCCCGGATTCCAGACGGGATGCGCGCTCGATTTCTTTGTGGTCGAGCTGCCGTTCGCCAACTGGACCCGCGACCGGCTCTTTGCCGATGTCCAACTGCTCGTCACCACGCTGGCCACGGGCAGCGGCGGTACGGAATGGACGGTGGCGTTCATCGGTCGCGAGCGCTTCGACGGCCTCGTAGACACGCTCACCACGAACACGCTGCCGAACGCCTCCGAAGACGACATCCGTCGCGCACTGTCGGCCGTGTTTCTGCGTGGCCTCTACCGGTACGCGCAGCGCACACCGCTCGCCCCGCGCTTCACGTTGAGCTACGCGAAGCCACCCGGTGAACAGGCGACGCCGGCCACCGTGCGCGACCCGTGGGACTTCTGGACGTTCGAAACCAGCGCCAACGCGTTCCTGAGCGGCGAACAGCAGCAACGGTTCACCACGCTATTCGGTACCGTCGAAGCCCGTCGTATCACCAACCGCTGGAAGCTCATCGCGGGTTGGGAAACGGAGTACAATGAGCAACAGTTCACGCTGCGCGACGAAAACGGCGCACCGGAAACATTCACCAACATCATCCGCAACGACGGCGGCCGGCTGCGCGCCGTGCGCAGTCTGTCCTCGCGCTGGTCGGCTGGCATCGTTGCATCGGCGCGTCGCAACGACTTTCTCAACACCGATCTCGCCCTGCGGGCGGGGCCGGTTGTTGAGGCCAATGTGTATCCGTGGACCGACGCCACGCGCCGCCAGTTCACGGCGAGCTACGCCGTTGCCTTCAATCGCTTCGACTACCAGCAACGGACCGTCTTCGGGGAAGTGCAGGAAACGCGACCCAGCCATGTGCTCACGCTGGCCACCAACGTGCGACAGAAGTGGGGTAGTCTCGACCTCTCGGCGCGTGGGTCACAGTTCCTGCACGACCTTGCCCGCACCGAACTCTCCGTGGGTGGCTCGGTGCGTCTGCAACTCGTCAAGGGACTCTCGCTCACGGTCGATGGTCGATACTCGCGTGTGCGGGATCAGATCTACCTGCCCGGAGAGCGCCTTACCAACGAGGAAATCCTCGTACGACAGCGCGCACTGGCGACTGGCTATCAGTACTTCACGTTCGTCGGCGTCAGCTACACCTTCGGATCGATTTACAACACGATCGTCAACCCTCGACTCGACTCGTTCCGATTGCTGGGCAACGCAGGGTTCTGAGGCACGACATCACGCTGAGCGCACCGGGGCGGGCTCACGTGACGCGGCCATGTGCAGCGCCTCGATGATCCGTACGGCCGTTGCTACACCCTCCTCATCACCGATTGCGCTCGCAAGGCGTCTCGCGATTGTCCGGTACGGCGTGTGCGTCACCAGTGTCGTGAGTGAATCAGCCAGCGATTCGGCCGTCAACCGCTTCTGCGGCAACGGCGCGGGACCGGCACCAAGTGCCGCGATGCGATGCCCCCAGAACGGTTGATCGAGGCCGAACGGACAGATGAGCGTGGGACACCCCGCGCGCACGCCGGCGGCCGTGGTGCCCGCGCCCCCGTGATGCACCACGGCTGCCATACGCGGAAACAACCAGGCATGCGGCGCTTCATCGACCACGAACACCGCAGCCGGGAGCGTGTCGTGCTGCACGAGGCCACCCCAGCCACGCGCGAGCACGGCGCGTACACCGGCGCGTGCGACCGCACGCAGGATCAGCTGCGTCGTCGCCGTCGGGTTCGCGCCGGCCATGCTGCCGAAGCCGATGTACACCGGTGCTGGCCCGCGCTCCAGAAACTGCTGCAGCGCCGGTGTCGGTTGCCACGCCGACCCATCACTGCCGACGGCATCATCGAGGAACCAGTAGCCACTCACGTGCGCGTGCGCGGGCCAATCGCTGGGCCGCGGCGAGACGGCGCCACTGTATCCGTGCAGCACCGAGACCGGCACACTGCGCCGAACACGACTCGGCGAACTCTCGCGTGAGCGACCGTCACGATCGTGCTGCTGCCGCCAGCGTCGCAGGTAGCCACGCGTACCGAGTTGCGTGAGCGCCTCCACGATCTGCCAGGTCGCGCGGTTGTACGCACGACCCAGCGGAACCCTCGGCATCCCCCAGAAGGGTACGTCGCCCGTGGCGACCTGCATGGGGACCAACGGTGCGAGTACCGCCTGCACGCCACGTCGCGCCGCGATGGCGGGCATGCAGAAGAGCTTGGGGTGATACACGATCACGTCGGGCTGCCACGCTTCACTCGCGGCCCAGGCATCGGCCACGAGGCGTTCATTCATGGGCCGCACGTCGCGCAGTACCGACGCGGCCGCCGTGATGCCGCCCCACACACTGTCGAGCTGACCGATGAGCAGGCGACCCGCCGGCGATTCGAGCAGCGTGAGCAGACTGTCGTCGAGCGGCAACGGTGTGAGGCCAAAGCGGCGAATCCACGGCGAATAGCGCTCGCAGGTCGCGAAGGCGACCGCATGACCGGCGGAGGCGAGACCGACCGCCAGCGCGAGATACGGTTGCACATCGCCACGCGTGCCGATCGTCGCCAGGAGAATGCGCATGCGCCGTTCAATGGGTGATGATGAGCAGATCGCCGGGGCCCGCAGCAGACACGCCGCCTGCCAACGCACCCCGCCCCGTCGTATCGCCGGGAACAAAACCGACGACCCGAGGCGTCGTCGAAGGATAGTGACGCGGTGTGGGAACGACTGACCGCGTGGCGTCGTGGCGTGCGTTGAGTCGCCCGTCGCGCCAGCCGGCACACCGCTGGCGACCCATCATCGTGAGGCCGCAGGAGCGAGGGGCATGCAGTACTCGGTTGGTGTTCTTCTGATCACGTTTCTCGGCTCGCTCGCCGCGCTGGGGCTGTTCCTGTGGTCGATGTCGCGCGGCCTTTTCGGCTCCGGGGAGGGCGCCGGACGGGTGATCTTCGCCCAGCGCGAAGTCGGACTCGTCGAGGACCCGGCCGCTGGCACCGCCGCCGCCGAAGAACGGCTGCAGGACGTGATGAACCGCACCGGTCACACGGGCGAGTTCTCCGTGCTCACCCCCGAGGAAGCCGACGAGCGCGCCCACCTCGACGCGTCGAGCCGCCTGCCGGTACTGCTCGCACTCGGCGGTGCCGTGCTCTGGCTGGTCATCGCGTCGGTCTTCGGACTCATCGCCTCGATCAAGCTGCACGCGCCCGACTGGTGGGTGGAGCAGCCGTGGCTGACGTTCGGCCGCATTCGACCGGCGCATCTCAACGCCGTCGCGTACGGCTGGTGTTCACTCGCCGGCCTCGGGATCGCCATCTGGCTCTACCCGCGGCTCCTGCGCACACCGCTCGTGGGCAGTCGAACCGCTGCGGCTGGCGTCGCACTCTGGTTCGCGGGAACGACCGGTGGCATCGCCGCCATCCTGCTCGGCCAGAGCGCCGGACTCGAATGGCTCGAGTTCCCGTGGCAGGTGGACGTGCCGCTGTTCGTCGGCGGCACGCTCGTGGGCGTGGCGCTGCTGCGGACGCTCGCGCAGCGTCGAGTGCCGCATCTCTACGTGTCGGTGTGGTACATCAGCGCCGGCCTGCTCTGGCTGCCCATCCTGCTCATCGTGGCCAAGTGGCCCGGCATCCACTTCGGTGTCCAGCAGGCCGCCATGAACTGGTGGTTCGGGCACAACGTGCTCGGCCTCTGGTTCACGCCACTCGGTCTCGCGGCGATCTACTACTTCCTGCCCAAGGTGCTCGGCAAGCCGATCCACTCGTACCATCTCTCGCTGGTCGGCTTCTGGACCCTCGCGTTCTTCTACAGTCAGGTAGGCGGACATCACCTGATCGGCGGACCGGTGCCCGGTTGGCTCGTCACGCTCTCGATCGTGCAGAGCATGATGATGATCGTGCCCGTCGTCGCGGTCGGCATCAACCAGCATCGCACCGCGCACGGACACCTGTCGGCCATGCGCCACTCGCCAACGCTGCGCTTCATCGTGCTCGGCGGCATGATGTACACGCTCGCGTCGATCCAGGGGAGCATGCAGTCGCTCCGCGTGGTGAACACCACCACGCACTTCACGCACTTCACCGTGGCGCACGCGCACCTCGGTCTCTACGGATTCTTCTCGCTCGTGATGTTCGGCGCCATGTATTTCGTGATGCCCCGCGTGCTCGACTGGGAGTGGCCGTACCGCCGGCTCATCGCGCTGCACTTCTGGCTCGTCGTGGGTGGCTTCGCGGTGTACTTCGTGGGCTTGAGCATCGGGGGATGGCTGCAGGGCATGCGCATGCTCGATGCGGCGCGCCCCTTCATGGAGTCCGTCACCGTCACGCGTCCGTACCTCATCTCGCGCTCGGTAGGCGGTGGGTTCATGACGCTGGGACATCTGGTCTTCGCTGTGCACTTCGCCGCGATGATGCTGCGTCGAGGCACGCGTCGCGAAGGCGCGACGCTGCTGCGCCGTCCCGATCGGCTGACGCCCCGGTCGGCCATGCCTGCCACGCCGGAGCCCGCATGACGGGGCGTCACGGAGAAGTCGGCGTCTTCAAGCTCGCGCTGGGCGCACTCGCCATCATCGCGTTCGCGACGGGCGCACTCGTGGTGCTGCCGTACTTCACGCTGCACGGTGTCGAGGCGCCGGCCGGGCTCGAGCCATACACCGACGCGGAGTTGCGTGGCCGACAGTCGTACATCGCCAATGGCTGCATCTACTGTCACTCGCAGCAGCCGCGCGATCCGAGCGTGGCGCCGGACATGGCGCGCGGCTGGGGACGACCCTCGGTACCGGGCGACTACGTGTACGATCGACCGCACCTGCTCGGCACCATGCGCACCGGTCCCGATCTGTTCAACATCGCGGTGCGGCAGCCGAGTCGTGACTGGCACCTTGGTCATCTCTATCAGCCGCGTGCCTACTCGCCGGGGTCGATCATGCCGGCGTATCCGTACCTGTTCGAACGTCGACGCGGACCAGCCGTGCCGGGCGAGGTGGTCGTCACCTTGCCGCCGGCGTTCGCGCGTGACGGCGAACGCATCGTGGCCACGCAGGAAGCGCTCGATCTCACTGCGTATCTCCTCTCACTCGACCGCTCGTATCCGGTGCGGACGGTGACGCCATGAGCGATCGCTACCGCAAGCAGCCGCGTCAGCGTGAGTACGAGGATCCGGACGAAACGGTCCGCCCGCTCCCGCGAATGTTCGTGCTCGTCGTTGTCGGCATGGTGATCTGGGGCGCCGCGTACATCATGGGTGCGGACACCATTGGCGACGCCACCACGGGTGACAGCCGCACACTCACCGCACTCGCCGGTGCACCCGTGGGCGAGGTCAACGGCGCGCAGCTCTACGCGGGGAAGTGCGCGGGCTGTCATCAGGCCACCGGACAGGGCGTGCCCGGCGTGTTCCCGCCGCTCGCCGCGTCCTCGTGGGTCACGGGTTCGGAGACTCGGCTCGTGCAGATTCTGTTGCACGGCATTCAGGGCCCGATCGACGTGAACGGCACCACGTACAACGGACTCATGCCCGCGTGGAACACGCTGACCGACGAAGAACTCGCCGCGCTGGCCACCTACGTGCGTGGCACGTGGGGCAATGCCGCCGCGCCGGTCACCGTACAGACCGTCGCGAGTGAACGCGCGCGCACCGCGTCGCGCACCACGCCGTGGCAGGGAGGCGCCGAGTTGGAGACGGTGCCGTGACGGTGCGCACACGGCCGTGGCGCGCCGCGATTGGCGCAGCGAGTGCGGTCGTTGCGAGCGTGCTGCTCCTCGGATGGGCCACGAGCGGCTTCGCGGTGCTCACGACCGATGCCGACCGTGCGCGGCGCGTCGCGCGCGTACCACAACCGGTGCCCGACGTGGCCGTGCGTTCCCTCGATGGAACGGTGCATACGGTCCTGGTCGACTCACGCACTTCGAGCGCTTCGCCGCGCGCGGTGATCGTCGACTTCGTGTACACACGCTGCGTCACCGTGTGCGGCGTGCTCGGTGACACGTATCAGCAGCTGCAGCGCGCCATTCTCGAGCGCGGACTCGCCGATCGTGTGCGCCTGCTCACCATTTCGTTCGATGTGGCCCACGATGATCCGGAGCGTCTCACGCGCTATGCGATGGTCAAGCGCGTCGACCCAACCGTGTGGACGCTCGCGACCCCTGTGGACACCAGCGGGCGTGACGTGCTGCTGCAGACCTTCGGCATCCAGGTGGTGTCGGACGGGAATGGCGGGTGGGTGCACAACGCCGCGTTGCACATCGTGGACCCGCAGGGTCGTCTGGTGCGCATCGTGGGCATCACCGAGGTGGACAGCGCCCTCGACGCGGCGCTGGACGCGTGGGCAGCGGCTCGGTGACGACGGCACGTCGTCTCGGTGCGCTGATGGCGATCGTACTGGCGGCCACACCGGTACGCGATCTGCTGGTCGCCCGCATGAGTCTGCACATGCTCGCGCTTGTGCCGATGATGCTGCTCGCCGGATGGCTGCTGCGCGGACGCGCGAGTTCACGGAGCATGGACGCGTCCTTCGATCCGGCGGGTGCGTCGGGACTGCTGATTGGCACGGCGGTGCTCACCACCTGGATGATTCCGCGCGCCCTCGATCTCGCGGTCACGTCACCGAGCGTAGCGTGGCTGCAATCGGTCACGCTGCTCGCCGCGGGCGCGTTGCTGCGGGGCGCGTGGGCACGCGCCGGCGCGATCGGTCAGGCGTTCTTCGTGGGCAATCTCACGTGGATGGCGGCCGTCGCGGGGCTGCTGCTGCGCGATGCGCCGGTGCGGCTGTGTACGACCTATCTCGAACGTGACCAATACTACGCCGGCACGGGGCTGCTGCTCTTCGCCACGGCGTGCGGCGTGCGGTGGTTTGCGCAATGGCTGGCCGCGCCAACCGGCGATTCGCCACGCGCGGTGCGCGTGCCCTAATCGATCAGCACGAATCGTCGTTCACTGCGCGCGCGCGCTCCATCGCCGCGCAGGAGTTCGAGCACCAGACGGTAGGCACCCGCCGGCAGCGCCTGCACGTTGAGCTGCAGCCCACGACTCAGGACCGGCACCGACGACGCGGCCTCGACCACACGTCCGCGCCGCACATCGGGCTCGCGCCACGTGATCAGCACGCTGTCGCGGCGCTCACCCACCAGCCCAAGTACCTCACCGACGCGACGCACGCGCCCCGCGTCATCATCGCGTACGATGCGCATCGACACGTCCACCGTATCACTCGCGGCAAAGCCGTAGCTCTCCCAGTACAGCGCGAGTGGTGCCGTGCGCGAGAACGTGAGGGTGCCGGCAAGGAACGCGGCCGCACTATCCGGATCGGTTGGCGTTTCCACAACCTCGGACGGAAGCGCCAACAACATCGGCTCCGAGAGCGCGACGGCACCGGGCGCCATGTCACCCAAGGTGCTCGGCAACGACACACCACGTCGATCCCGCAACGCCACCTGCGGCATCGACGGCACCAGCACTTCGGTGCTCAACAGCAGGCGCGGCGCCGCCGGCATGTGTACATCGAACCGCAGCGTGGCCGCGCCCAGATGCGCCGATTCACGCAGTGTGCGGACATCGTCGGGACCGGTACTGCCGGCGAGCACCGCCACCCACGCTTCGTCCTCGCTCACGCGCAACGCTGAAGTCGCATCATTCACCGCGTTCACGAATCGTACCGTGCTATCGCGGCGCAGCACGGCCGCCTGCCCTTGCGGGAGCGGCAGCAGCGAGACGGGCAGGCGCATGTGCTCGGCGGGCCACCACGCCTCGTACGCGCGGCCCGACGGCGGGGAGAACTCCCAGTCGGATGCGACGGCGACGTAGGGATCGTCGATGACGCGTGGTGCTGGTACGAGCGCCTGACGATCGCGCCGGTATTCCTTCGCCGTGTACGGTGGGGCCACAATGGCGACGCCCACCTCGCGAAACGCACTGATGTCGTGCTCCAGCTGCCCGCCCGACCAGAAGGTGTGCGTGGGCCAGCCATAGCGAATGATCAACTCGCGCATGCCGCGCCCACCGGCCAACGGCGACCACACGAATCGTTCATCGCGGTCGAGCGCGCTGCGCAGCCGCATCTGCGCCTGCCGCGTGCGATGTGTGAGATAGCGCTCATTGCCAGCGACACCCCACAACGGGTCGGCCAGCCACCAGAGGCGTGCCTCCCACGCGCGTTGGTCGCTGCACGCGCGCTGCGAGAGCGTCGAACGTTGCGCGGGTGCCATGAGCAGGAGCACGTCGGCATCGAGACATCGACCTGCGCGCACGGTGGACAGCGAATCGGCGCGCCGGAACGCCGCTTCGGCTCCTTGGGCGTCACCCGCCTGCTCCCGCACCAGCGCCTGCAGTTCGAGACACGACACTGCATCCCCTGCGCACGACGCGGCGGCGTCCTGTGCCCGTTGCGTCGCGCGCGCATCGAGCAGGAAGCGCACGCGCTGCTCGGCGATCCAGGGGTCGTTGGGCGCACGCATGTGCGCGTCATCCAACTCGCGAATCAGCGCCTCGCGATTGGTCGCCACCGCGCGACGTTCGCGTGGTGGAATCGCGAGATCGAGCGACTCGTCTTCGTCCGGCGGATCCTTCTCGAGCTCCGGCAACCACGAAGGACAGGTACCACCCGTCGGATCTTCGATCAGTCGCGACATCACCGGCGTGATGGCCGCACGCTGTCGCGTCACGCCGGGGGACACGCCGGCGTACATCGCGCGCTTGCGCTGCTCGATCTCCAGATCGGTGGGACTCCCGATGAAGCAGAGCAGTGCCTGATACCGCTGCACATTCGGCGTCAGACTGCCGGCGTTGCGTTCCCCCTGAAACGGGGAAAAGCCGCCGGTGGTGATCGGATCGGCGGGCGGCGGCACGCGCGGCGTCGGTGGTGGGCGCCGTCCGCTGAGCGCGGCGTCGAGCTGTTCTCGACTGCGCGATGGTGTGGTCTCTGTGACCCCCTTCGACGCGTACGGGATGCCGCGAATCTCGAAGAGGTCGAGGTTGCCGTACTGGCGCCGATGCTCCTTCTGCCACGTCGATCGCCATCGATCCTGGAACTTCTCGATCGCGCGACGAAGTGATGCACGCTCGGGCGACGAGTCTGCACGCACGCTCGCGCCACTCACCAACGATGATCCGAGCTGCGACTGCGCGGGGATCGAGATCACGCACAGCAGCGCCATTGCAGACCGGAGGGGTCGGAGATGTCGGCGCAACGGCGGGCCCTCGGGAGATTCTTCACAGAGGGCGCGATCGAAGCACCACGGCCCTGCTCTCTCCCTTGAGTATCCGGCGCTCGGCGGCGCGGGTCAAGCCGGCCGAGCGCCGCGCCCCTTATCGGCCCAACCAGAAGCTCGCCTTCACGAGGAACACGTTCTCTGGCCGCCGGCCGAAGACATCGCCGAAGCCCTGCCCCACCCCGAACGCCTCCGGGTTGTTCTCGGCGGCGTCACGCGCCTGCGTCCACACGAAGAAGAGCACGCTGCCCGGACGGTACTCCCAGCGCACGACGTTGTTCGTGCGGAGCTGACCCACCCGGAAGCCACCCGGTGTACCACGCGCCGTGTACGGCCGAAAACGCTCGGCTTCGTCCGGCGAGGTACCGTCGGCGAGCGCCCGCCAATCGGTGTAGCGCCCCGTGCTCACGAACGGCTGGACGTAACTCTCCACGCTCAACGTGGGCGTGATCGTGTAGTTCAGGCGCATGGTCAGCGCGCTCGTGGCCTGATACAGGCGCGCGAACGTGTACGACGTCACGCCAGCATCGGTGTAGTTCCCGTACCACTGCTGATCATCGATGTTGCGGCTGTAGCTCACATTCACGCTGCCGTTGAACTGCGAACCCACACGCAGCGTGGCACCGGTGTAGACGTTCCAGCTGCTGCCGAGTCCGTCGAGGCGACGGCCCGCCGAGTAACCGGCCTGCGGCGTGAGATCGCGGCGACGGTCGCCGGTGATGCCACCCCACGTGTTGACGCGCGTGGGCAGATACAGCGCTGGTCCGCCACGCGCGTCGCGGTCGGAGTACGCGCGCCCCACGTTGTTGATGCCGATGCCGCTGTAGGCGCTCCAGAAGTTCTTGAACTCGCCCCATCCGTTCACGTTGCCACCGTTGCCGAGCATGAGCCCCGACGTATTGGCAAAGCCCCATGCGTTGATGTTGGCGTTCGCGAGTCGGAACACCCCGAGTGGCTTCACGGGACGCAGGCCGATCCAGAGCGAGCTCCCCATTTCGTCGCTGCGGCGTCGGAAGCCGAGATCGTTGATCTCGAACCCCGGCGTCATGTACCAGCTGGAGACGTTGAGGCGTGTGATGCCACCGCCCTGCTTCTCGAGCGCGCCTTGCGCCATCCAACCGTTGAGGGAGGTGCGCGTGCTGTCGTAGGTGAGATGATCGGCGTCAGGGCGCTGGTAGGAGTGCACGGCCGAGCGTTGCGTGAGGGCGATGGCCTGCGCCGTGCCGCGCACATGCGTTCCGGCGAGCTGCGCACTGGCCTGCCAACGGTTGTCGGCGAAGCGATGGCGTGCGTCGAGGCCACCGGTCCACGCGTTCTGTCGCAGGGCGTTTTGCGTCCACTGATCCGTCTGTCGCGCCGTGTTGGTGAGCATGAGCCCCACACCGCTATTGCCGCCGGCGAGGTCCTGCTGCAGGCGCACCACGGCGTAGTTCGTCTGCGGTTCGATGGTGCGTTGCGCGGCACCCTGGGCACGTCCGGTCACGGCGTCGAGCACGCCAATGGACAGGCCGTTGCCGAGCCGTCCCGTCATCTTCGCAGCGCCGAGGATCTGCGACTGCAGCGGTGAGGCCGCGTCGCCGTACGCACCGCGCAGCTGCGGCGAGCGACCGATGCGACGCGAATAGAAGAGCCCGGTGCATTCACCATCGTTGCAGTCGATGTCGTAGCGAAAGATGCCCACGCCTTCGAGGAAGAACGGACGGCGCTCGGCGAAAAACTGCTCGAACGCCGAGAGGTTGAGCACGCCGGGATCGGCCTCGACCTGCCCGAAGTCGGGGTTCACCGCGGCGTCGAGCGTGATGTTGGACGTGAGTCCCACCTTGAGATCGGCCCCGAGCTGCGAGCCCGGCGCGTTGCGTGGCGTACCATCGGGCCGTGGGCTCGCGCCGTAGCGGGCCACACTGTACGGCATGAGCTCGACGCGCCGTGGCGCGGGCAGATTCTTGAAGCCCGAGGTTGGCGCCCATTGACTCACGAAGCCGGTGCGCGAACGGCGGATGAGCGGATACACCACGCGTTCACCCTTGCGCGCAACACGTCGCATGATGGCCACGCCAAACGTATTGTCACCGCGTGGCACATAGCGCAGTTGACTCAGCGGAATGCGATACTCGGCGGTCCACCCGAGCGAATCGATCTGCGTCGCGCCATCCCACACGGCGTTCCACCCCCAGTCTTCATCGCCGTCGTTGAAGACGTACCCATCGGCCATGGTGCCGGCCGCGTTGAGGCGAAAGTAGTAGCCGGTGCGCTTGTCGTCGTACGAATCGATGCCGACAATGATGTCGTCAGACAGGGACATTCCGTCACGTCGTTGCAGCACACCGAGCACACTGTCGGGGCGCGGATCGAAGCTGCGCACGAATACGTAGAGGTTGCGTGTGTCGTAGGCGATGCGTGCCTCGGTGCGGAATGAGGGGTCGCCGTCTTCGACCGGATCGAACTGCCGGAACCCCGTGATGGGTTCGATCGTGCCCCAGATGTCGTCGTCATCACGACCATCAATGCGCGGCGCGCGCGGCGCGAGCGCTGGACTGGGGACGAGTCGCGCACTCGTCGCGCGGATCAGCGGCGTGGACGGTTCGACAGCATGGGACGTCGCGGGAGCGGCGACCGCAACCTGCAGTAGCAGCGCGGAGAGAAGCATCGGAGAGCTCGACGGGGAGAAGCGGCCAGGGAACGTGAGTTCGATGGCGTCGAGCGTCCGATGGTTGGAACGGTGGGGTGAACTGCCGATTCCTGGGACGAACGGCGGTGCGACAGGGGTGATCAGGCGTTCTCGGCGGCACGCATCACGTGGTGCGCCTCACGCCTGATCATCAGATCCCCGACGCGCTCGTGCGACGGATCGTGCCGCGGCGTCTTGCCGAGATTCGCGCTGCTCGTTCGCGCGAGCGGGGTGGCGTTTATCGCGTCACGGTTCGGCCGTCAACGGATCCACGACTTCGACGAACGGGAAGCGGGCGAAATCGGTATCGCGTGTGCAGATGCGGCGAATCCCATGCTCGCGCATCAGCACTGCCGTCTCTGCATCGTGCCACAAGTTGCCGGAGATGATGGGAACCTCCGATATGACATCGGCCAGGACGGCGGCGTGACGATCGGTCGGCGTGAGCATGGACAACCCTGGCGACTGTTGCAGCGCCGTCAAGAACTCCCATGCGGCGTGACCGGTCCACGGCTTGCGCATGACGCGGGGGTGTGTGACCACGCGCAGAAACTCGTAGCAGTTGCCCCAGGTGAGATACCACGCACCATGCTGCGCGCGCCAGCGCTCCAGCAGCAGGCGACACCGCTTGTGCTCCGGCGCGCTGATGTCAGCCGCGTACACCAGCACATTGGTGTCCACCACGAACATCTACCGCTCCTCCATCACACGGTAGAGCGCGTCGCGATCGGCCACGTCGACCAATGCCCCGCCGGAATCAAAGCTGGGGAGCGGCACCAGCTCCGGGAGGTCTGACCGACGCTGCAGGAGTTGCCGCAGTGCCATCTCGACGAGCTCCGACATGGTCCGACCGCTTCGCGCCGACTCACGACGGAGCCGGTCCATGACCGTGTCGTCGATGTTCAGTGTCGTTTTCATATGGATAACCATACGCACAATATGGGTTGAGGTCAAGCCGAGATGGGCCGAAGGACTTACGCGTGCACAGCACGGCATCTGCTGCTTGACTCACCGAACGGCCACGGAAGCCATGATGTTCACCGTCACGATGAAGGCCGCCCGTTTGATCGCTGCCGCTACTCGGGGCCCCCGCCGTACGACCGCACGTAGTCCACTTCGAGGCGAAAGGACCCGTCCTGCCCATCAGCGATGTACAGTCCGAGACCGCGAATGCGCGCCACGTCGAGCGGCGGCGCATTCACTGCGCGACCGAAGATCGTGCTCCGCAGTGCGCTGAATGGCACGCGCACCACGGTCCACTCGGCCGACGTCGCGAACGGCGCGCGTCGAGAGACCGTGCGGCCGTAGGCACGCTCGCCGTCGTCGAGCTCCACTTCGAACTGGCGACCGCTCCCGCGCACGCGGAGCTCGATACCGATCTCTCCGGTGAGGTCCACGGCGCGACGCGCGCGCACCGAGGTGAAGCCGCCGCCCTGCGTGACCAGCGTGCCCGTGAAGCGCAGCGTGCCCTGCTCGATCGCCACGAAGCCTGCCGAGCGGCCGCCCATCACGCCGTCGTTGACCACGTCCCACGCAGCTTCATCGGCGCGATCGAAGCTGAAGAGCGTCGCAGGCGCTTCGGTAGGTGCCGGCTCGGCGCGAAACGGGTCACCCCATGCGCCGAGAAAGAGCAGGAGCGTTGGCAGGAGCAGCGCTCTGTGTGTGCGTATCGCCGAGTGCATACGGGGCAAAGGCCGCGTCGGCGGGGCGGGTTCCGTGGCACTCCCGCGACCGGATGCCCCCGCGCGTGACAGCCGTTAGCTTCCGCGCGCCCCGGTCACCTTGTCCCCTTCATTTCAACTACATGTCCATGCTGCTCCGCACGCCGTTCGCTGCCGCACTCGCGCTGCTCGTCTCGTCCATCAGCCCACTGACGGCCCAGTCGTCCCGCAGTGACGCAACAGCGAGCGCACGCCCGTCCGCACCGGCGCCGCAGCCCGCGAAGTCAGGGCCGTTCCTCGGCTTTGCGCTCGACGCCACCTTCGAGTTTGGCGGCGACGATTTCCTCGAAGTGTTCTTCACCGACGGCGACTCGCAGACGATCAAGGCCGGTCAGGGCGGCACACTGTCGCTCGGCGGACTGCTGCGGCCGAATGACGCGTCGCCGCTGTCGCTGCGCGGCACCGTGGGCATCAAGTACGTCACGACGGCGGCCGACAATGCCAACATCCGCTTCACGCGCATCCCGATCGAGCTCGTGGGCAGCTACGACTTCCCCAACGGCATGCGCGCCGGTGCGGGGCTCGTGTCGCACGTGAACAACCGCTTCAACGGCGACGGCTTCGTGGATGACGTGTCGTTCGGCGCCGCCACCGGCTTTACCGCCGAAGTTGGCTACAAGGCGATCGCGCTGACGTATACCGCGCTCGACTACACCACGAGTGGCGGCCAGTCGTTCAATGGCGGCAGCATCGGTGTGCAGCTGTTGTGGACGCCGAAAGGGAAGCGGTAAGCGCGCTCAGTTTGCCAGCACGTCGAACTCGGTTGACGAGGTGAGCCGCCGGTCTGCGGTCACCAGCGTCAGTCCGAGGACGTGCGCGGTCGCGGCAAGAAACCGGTCGGCGGGATCGTCGTGCGAGAGCACGAGACGCCGACTGGCCATGGCAATGTCGTGCGAAAGCGCGGCCTCTCGGCGTGGCAGGGCGCGTACCATGCGCTCCACCCACTCGGCGGGCGTCGTATCAACCCGCACTCGGCCGCGCTCGGCGAGCATGTGTGCCTCCCAGACGCTGATCGGAGAGAGCCACAGCTCGTTCTCGCGCGAGGCGAGCGCCGACCGCACCGCAGGCGTCAACCGCTCAGGCTCGAGCAGCGCCCACAGCCAGATGTGCGTGTCGAGCAGCAGCTTCATTCGCCGAGCACGTCCCACGCCTTGACCGGCAGCTCCGGCTCGATGAGGTCATCCGCCAGGGTGGCCGTCCCACGCATGGCGCCAAGCCACCCTTCGCCGGTCGTGACTGTCGACGGCGGGTTGATTTCGGCGACGGGCTCCCCGCGCTTGGTCACGACGACTGACGCGCCAGTGCGACGCACCCGCTCGAGAACCGCAAGGCACGTCGCCTTGAACTCGGAGATCGCGATGGTCTCGAAGACTTTCTCGCTCATGTTGCAGTCTACATCACAAAAGGATCATGGTCAAGGATCATGGTCATTTCGCTTCCCTTGAGGTCTCCTCGAAGCCGAAGGGAACTGCCTGCGATCAATGCCACTCGTGTCTCAGCACACTGGTGTCGCTACAGTGGTACAACGTCTTCGATCCTACCGAGGTGACACCAGAACTCGTGGCTGATGTAGGCACCAAGAAAAATGAAATGGTGGACTACGCGATCCTTCGCAAGGGAAACCGATCATTCTTGTCGAGTGCAAGAAGGCTGGAGGAGACCTGAGTGTGAACCACGCGGGACAGCTATTCAGAGACTTCCATGTCACAGAAGCGAGATTCGGGGTCCTCACCAATGGCATCAGGTATCGTTTCTTTACTGATCTTGAGCGTCCGAACAGGATGGACGATAAGCCTTTCTTCGAGTTCAACATTCTCGACTTCAAGGATCGTGATGTCGAAGAGCTGAAGAAGTTTGCTAAGTCTTCGTACGACCTCGACACAATCCTCGCGACAGCGACCGAACTCAAATACACCCGAGCGATCCAATGGAAACTCAATGAGTGGACATCGTCGCCGTCGGAGGAATTCGTTCGTCTTGTTGCCGTCGATCTCTTGAACGGTCGGCGCTTCACACCAGCAATTCGAGATCAGTTCTCACAGCTAACGCAAAGAGCGTTTGAGCAGCTGATCGGCGAGCGTATCAATGAGCGACTCAAGGGAGCGATGACGCCAGAGACGATCACATCCGTTCCTCGCCTTGATCCGCGAACAACTCCACCAACGCCTCCTCAGGACTCCGAACCTGCTGCCGACGCACGGGTAGTGACTTCACCCGAAGAAGTGGAAGGGTTCCACATCGTTCGTGCCATCGTTCGCGAGGTCGTCGAGACGCGACGTGTTGTCATGCGCGACGCCCAGAGCTACTGCGCAATTCTGTTGGACGACAACAATCGTCGTCCCATCTGCAGGCTCCGCTTCAATAACACATCTCGGCTTCGACTCGGGCTCTTCGGAGAGACAAAAGAAGAGGAGATTGTGGATGTCGATTCTCCTGACTCGATCTATGCCTTCGCGGATCGCCTCAGGGCGACTGTACGTACATACCTCGGCAACGAGGCGTGAACCGATGGCCACATTGTACCTGCATGGAATCGGATAGCTGACGCGACGCGCTCCCGCGAGCGAGCACGCCCTCTACTGCACCACCTTCACCCCGCCGCTCCGCAGAAAATCCATCGCGAGATTCGCGAGCGTGCGCACGCCCACCGGCAACGCCCGATCGTCCGCCTGAAAGAACGGCGAGTGGTTGCTCGCCAGATTCGCCGGCGGCAGGTCGGGCGGTGTCACGCCCAGCCCCACGAAGAACGCCGGCGCTTTTTCGGCGTAGCGGCTGAAATCTTCGGCCGGCATCGACAGCTCGGCTTCATTCACACCCGCCGCGCCCGCCACCCGCTGCAACGTGGGGAGAAACTTCTCCACCGTGGGCGGATGATTCACCGTGACCGGATAGCCGCGCACGATCATCACCTCCGCCGTCGCACCACTCGCTTCGGCGATCATGGTGGCGGTGCGCTTCATGCGCGCGTGAATCTCGCCGCGAATGCCCTCGTCGAACGTACGCACCGTACCGATCATCCACACCGAATCGGGGATGATGTTCTCGCGGACGCCACCGTGGAACGCGCCCACGGTGAGCACGGCCGGAGACGTGGTGAGATCGATCTGGCGTGACACGATCGTCTGAAAGGTCGACACGATCTGTGCACCAATCACGATCGGATCGATCGCCGTGCTCGGCATCGCGCCATGCCCCTGCTTGCCGCGCACGATCACCTTCCAGTTGTCGGCGCTCGCCTGCGTGGGGCCCGCGCGGTACTGCAGCGAACCCACCGCACCGGGAAACACGTGCAGCCCGAAGATACCGTCCACGCCGTCCATCACGCCCGCTTCGATGAGCGGCAGCGCGCCACCACGCGGCGGCACTTCTTCGGCGGGCTGAAAGATGAACTTCACCGTCCCCGGAATGCGTGCACGCAGACTTGTCAGCACCTCAGCCGCCCCCATGAGCATCGCCACGTGCGTGTCGTGACCACACGCGTGCATGACGCCCACTTCCTGACCGTTGTACACGGTGCGCACCGTGCTCTTGAACGGCAGGTCCACCATTTCAGTCACGGGCAACGCGTCCATGTCGGCACGCAGCGCGACGGTGGGGCCGGGACGTCCACCCTTGAGAATGCCCACCACGCCCGTGGTGCCGCCCACCTTCTCCTGCACCTCGAGCCCGAGTGAGCGCAGGTGCGCCGCGACCAGTGCGGCAGTGCGCACTTCCTCGTTGCCGAGTTCGGGGTGCTGATGAATGTCGTGTCGCCACGCGGTCACCTTGTCGGCGATCGCGGCCGTTCGGCGATCGATCTCGGCCGCGAGCGCGGCGTCGAACGGAACGGGTTGTGCGGCGACGGGCGAAGCGAACGCGAGCAGGGCAGCGACGCGGAGGCAGCGGGAGACGCGCATGAGCGGCGAAGTCGGGTGAGGGGTCAACAGCGCATGGGCGACCGCCAGGTTAGCGCGGCGGCGTCGGCACCGTCTTGAGCTCCATCGTCATGGTCTGATTCATCGTGGCCGATTCGTCCCCGGCGTTGATGTCCATCACCATGAGCGCCTTGAGCGTCATGTTCATCTGCGGCTGCACGCGATCGAAGCGGATGGTCACCGACGACGTGCCCCGCCCGTCGAGTGAACGCAGCGTGGCTTCGGCGCCCGGCGGCGCGCCGGGCAGCGCGAGCTTCTGGTCCTTCGCGCTCTGCACGAGCACGAGATCGAGCACCACGCTGTCGCTGGCGAGCGACGTGACGGTGTACTCCATCTCCTGCTGAATGGTGAGGCCATTCTGCTGCACCGCGCGCGACGCCTTCCACCGCGCGCCGACGCCGACGGCTTCGGTGGGGAGCGCCACGCTCAGCTGTTCGGTGGAGCCGAGGGCCTGTGCGGCCTGCACTTCCGGCGGTGCGTTGGCGGAGAAGGCGAGATTGCCGACCTGTCCGTTGGGGGCAATGCGGTACGTCATGCTCACACCGTTGAGCGGCGCGATCGCAGGGCGCATCTGCGCGAGCATCATGGGGTTCGCGCCCGTGGTGTCGAGGTCGACCTTCACGATCTCGACGCGCACGTCAGCGGCGCCGTTGGCCGCGACATCGGTCACGTCGATCTTGGTGTCCATGAGCGTCGCCGGAATCGACTGCGCCGGCAGGGCCATGCCGTTCATCTCCATGGCCATCCCCATCTGCTGACGCATGGAGATCGTCTCGGTCGCGCCCTTGGTGAACGTGTAGCGCAGGACGCGACGCGGCGCCGCGCCGGCGTCCAGCAGGGTGACGTCGGAGGAGGTGTTCGCCGCGGCCGCCGCTGGCGTTTGCGCGTGCAGCGGCGATGCAGCGGCGATGCAAAGGAACATGGCGAACGCCACGGCGAACGAAGGGCGGAAGCGATGCATGCGAACACACCAGTGGGGCGTGGATAAGGCGCGGCCGCGTGCCGCCCGATGCTGTGAATCTACGCCGTGACGCGTAGCGTTGCCTCGAGTTGCGCCGACGTGTCGTCGTGTCATGTGCGGAGCGCGTTTCGCTCAGTCCGCAGGCATCACGTGCAGCAGTGTGTGCACCGCCCGCTCAAATGCCGCGTCGCTCTGTTCACTTAGGGGATGCAGTCCGGCGCGCTCCAGCATCACCCATCCGTGACAAAAGGCGATCACGGCGCGCGCCCGCTCAGCCGCGCGCTCGCGCTGCGTCGGACCCGCGACCTCGAGGGGTGCAAGCACGTCGGCCAGGTACTCGATGGTGGCGAGCGCGCGTGCACGACTCGTCGGCGCGGGCTGAAAGCGCCCGCTGTGGGCACCCAACATGAGGTCGTAGTGATGCGGATAGGTGTGCGCGATCCGACGATAGCTTCGACAGAGTGCGACCACGCGCGCACGCAACGGTAGCGTCTCCGGCACTTCTCGCTGCGCTTCGGCGAGGCGCGCAAAGCCCTCGTCGAAGAAGTGCTGGATCAGGCCGTCCTTGCCGCCGAAGTGCGTGTAGACGGCCATGGTCGTGCACCCAGCATCGGTCGCGATCGCTCGGACCGACAGCGCGTCGATGCCGCCGTCGACGAAGCGCCTACGAGCGGCCTCGAGCACGGCGTCTCCGAGGGAGCCACCGGGTGCGTCCGCTTCGCGGCGGGATGGGGTTGTGGGACGAGCCATAACGATGTTATCTAGTACATAACACCGTTATTTCCTATCCCTGACCCATCGTGTCATGCCGCTTCGCCTCCGAGGAATCATCCCCGCCGCCGCCGTCCTGACCGCCGCCTGCTTCCCTTCCCAGACGGCACCGCCGGGTATCCCCTCTCCCGCGTCCGACGCAGCCACGTTGCGCACCGCTGATGGGCAGATCGCAGTTCACGCGCTCCGACTGGGTTGGGTGGGAGTGAAGGGCCCACATCGCGAACTCGATGCGCCGGCCGCCATCGCGATCCCGGCCATCTTCCTCGGACGATCGTGGACGCCGTGGATGCCGATCATCGCCTACGCCATCGAACATCCGGACGGCACCATCCTCGTGGATACCGGCGCCGACGCGGCCTTCGGCGAGAAGCCCTATTGGGCATGCAATCGCCGCATGAGCCTCTTCTACCGCAAGAACCTGCGCTTCCAGGTGCCGCAGGGAGACGACCTCGACACACGGCTCGCCGCCGTGGGTTTGTCGGCGGACCGAGTGCGTCAGGTCGTGGTCACGCACTTCCACGCCGATCACGTGGCCGGTCTGCATCGCTTCGTGGATCGACCCGTGATCACGGGGGTCGGCAACTGGCCGCAACATCGCGGCAGTTTCACCTGTCGCCTTCCTGAGGACTTCCGACCCGACACCGTGCCCGCCACGCCGTTCGACACCACGCTTGCTGGCGGACGCGCACTCACAGCGGACGGTCGCGTGCGCGTGGTGACCGTCCCGGGACACACCCCCGGACACGTGGGCGTCGTGATCGAGGATGGAGCACGACGCATTCTCATTGCAGGCGACGCAACATTCGATCTCGAGCAATCGGCACGTGTCGGCATCACCGGTGTGGCAACCGATCGCCGCGCGGCGCGCGTGACGCAACGCACGCTCTCGGCGCTCGACAGCACCGGCGTGCTCGTGCTGCCGGCGCACGACGCGAGTGTGTTTGCGCGGATGCGCGCCTATCGGTGATGTGCGACCGGCTCTGACGGACGAGAGCTGTCAATCTGAATCGCAGGCGATCCGTTGCCTCAGTGGTACACAACGTTCCGGGTCGGGTGACAGGCGCGCACGACTCTTGTCGCATCCGTCATCCACTTTCATTCGCGCAGAGCCGACCATGACCGACGTATCAGTCTTCTCGCTCCAGGCAACCGAAGATTTCTCGGTGGCGTACATTCAAGATGTCGCGTTTGGAGGGAGCGATCCCGACTACGAAGTCTTCATGGAGCCGGTTGCGTCAGACGACGAGATCATCGCCGATGACGCCGAGTCGATCGATGTCGACACACATGACGTCGAGGAGCTCGACGCGCCTCATGATATCGCGGATCTCGACGCGGATGACGAGTTGGTGCAATCCGGAGAGGGTGACGAGGCGATGGAGCCTGCGCGCGAGGGGTGAACGCGCGGCTCCCTCTTCCTCAAGAACCGAGTTTCACGGTGGTGTCGCCGTGCCCGGCACCGGCAACAGCGTTGCGTGGGCGACGGTCAGTGAGGTGGCAATCGCCTCTGCGAACGTGCGATGAAGTCTGTCAGCCGCCCCGTTTCCACTCCATCGACAGCCCGATGACACGAGGCGGTGCCAGTGGGGCGTAGAACGTACCGTCGTTGCCGAACAGGAAGTTCGTGTAGGCCTGTCCGGCGGCAGCACGCACATTGGTGAGGTTATTCGCGAAGGCGCGGACTGTCAGCCGGGGATACTCGTAGCCCAGTTGTGCTCCCAGCACGGTCGCGGTCCCTTGGCGCACGTCGTTCTCGGGGCGCAGCATGGTTTCGCCTCGTTGCGCGAGTTCGCTGCGGAGATACCACCCACCCCGCGGGCGCCACGTTGCCGTGAGATTCATGGTGTGCCTCGGCACCAACTTCACCCGATTGTCGGTGAAGTCGCGACCATCGATGAGCCGATAGTTTGTGTAGATCGCGTCGGTCACCCCGGCGCCGGCGGTGAGCAGCAGCGCGGGCGTCGGACGTGCGCGCACTTCGAGCTCGGCGCCGCGCGTGCGAATCGCCGCATCGTTGAAGAGAATGTTCGTCGAGGTCGCCGCTCCCGAGGAGTCCACGAGCACGTTGTACTCGAGCCAGTTGGCCGCCGTCGTCGTGTAGAACGCCATGGCGCCATCGAAGCGCCCGGTTGTGCTGCGCCAGCGCGCCCCGACTTCCGACGCCCAGAGCGATTCCGCGCCAAAGCGCGCCTGATTGCTCGTCACATCCGCGCGCGTCGCTTCGAGATTGAAGCCGCCGGGCAACCACCCGCGAGCGAGTGACGTGTACAGCTGCCATTCTGACGACGGCGCCCAATCGAGAGCGACGCGTGGGACGAACCCACCGAAGGTACCCGTGCGACGGTCGGCAGGAAACTGGAACTGAATGGGCCCGAGATCGAGCACGCCGGCCTCCTGAGCGCGCTCACGACGCGCTGTCTCCAGTCGCGTGCCGACCGTCAAGCGAACGGCGGACGCAAGCGGCACCACGACCTGCCCGAAGATCGCGAGATCGGTGGCGCCACTCGTCTGCGGCGGCGCTGGCCGATAGTCATCGAAGTCACCAGGGCCCGCGAGTGAGGCGAGGGTCTGGCGCCGTGCTTCGGTGTACGCGGTGGCGCCCACCACCCATGCAATACGTGCGCTGTCAGGAGAGATCAGCCGCGCTTCGATGTTCGAATAGCGATTCCGTGCGGCGGTTGCGCCGGCGGCAAGTGGCTGCGCCAGGAGATCGAGATCGGTCCCGGCGTTGTCGGTGCGCTCCATGCGATGCGATGCCGCGAGCGTGAGTTCGCCCATGGCGAACCGACGCGTGGCCGAGAGGCCGAGCGCGCCTTCGTCTTCCTGCGTGCGCTTCGGCGCGTCTTGCAGCAATCCGAAGCGCGCGATGCGACGCCCCGCGTTCTGCTGCGCATAGCGCGCGTCGTAGGCCGCGCGATCGAGCGGAGCGAACTCCTGCTCGTACACGCCCGGTGCGCGGAGTCGCGTGAGGAAGCCCACCGCATCAAGACGCCATCCGCTGTTCGTCACGGTGCGCAGCTTCCCAACCAACTGGAGGTTGTCGATCGCGCCGGGTAGTCCGACGCTGCTTCCGTCGTTTCGCACGAAGGCATCGCCGCGTTCGTATTGCGCCGTGAGACTCCCCGCCAACAGGCCTCGCAGCCTTCCAGCCGTGTGCACGTTGGAGAGAACAGTCCCGCCATTGCCGAAACCGTTGTACGCCACGCTTGCCTCCTGCGTCGCGCGATACGGAGGGTCTTCGGTGCGGATGATCACGAGGCCGGCGTCCGCGTTCGCGCCGTAGAGCGTGCCTTGCGGTCCGCGCAGGATCTCGATCTGGCTCGCGTTCGTCAGCAGCTGGTTGTCGATGGTGCGAAAGGGGATGCCATCGATGTACACCGCGGTCCGGTTTGCGATGAAGGGATTGGACTCAAGTCCACGGATGGTGAGGAAGGTGCCGCCGACCTGGCCGAGCTGATTGACGGCGACGCTCGGCGCAAAGTTCTCGAGCTGTCTCAGCCCGAAGATTCGCGCGTCGCGGATGGTCTGGCGGTCGAGCACCGTGATGGCGGCGGGGACGCGCGCGAGCGGCTCCTCGCGCTTGCCGGCCTGGACCGTGACCGTGGGGAGGACGGTGCGCGCCGCGGAGTCGCGGGCCGTCGTATCGCGCTGCTGGGCAGCGAGTCGTGTCGAAGTGGCAGCGAGTGCCGCGAACACGACCGCGTGGCAGACAAGCGCGATGCCGTCGGACGTAACGTGGGGACGCGAGAGACGAAGCACGGGGAATCCTCGATGATGAGAACGCATTGTCAATCGAGGACAGCTTATCACCTGATAAACCCAAGAGCAAGCGCACTCCGACAGCTCATGCACCGACCGATCGGTGGTGCAACGTCCCACCCGCACCACGAGTCACCCTCGGCGCCCGGCGTCCCTTAGGGGCACTCCAGGCGCTGTCGCGCTTCGGCGAGCGCCTCGGGCGCCAGAACGCCCTGCAGCAGCACGTCGAACAGCGCGTCACCGAGCGAGCGGACCGGCGGGCCGCCCGCCTTCAGGCGGACCTCGACGGCGGCATACGCGCCCGCGCGCTCGGCAAAGCCCTTGACCGCCGCGTCGAGGATGATGAGCAGGGAAGTGGCGGGCAGGTCGCGCCGCAGCACGCCACTCCGCTGCGCCGTCTCGAAGCGGGACGTGAGCCACTGCCAGTACGTCGCCGCCCCGGGAGTGTACGGAGACCGACCGGCGAGGCGCGCCCACGCCGCCAACCGTAGCAAGGCGGGGTCGTCGAGGGTGCTCTGCACGAGCATGCGTAGTCCGTGCAGCACGAAGTCGAGGTCATCTGCCTCATGCGTGAAGGCCGCGGTCTGACGCGCCAACAGACGCTCGAGCGCTCGATCGATGACCGCGTCGAAGAGCCCGTCCTTGCTCCCGAAGTGGTGCAGAAGCAGCGGCTGCGTCACCCCAGCCAACGCCGCGATCTGTCGCGTGCCGACCGCGTATCCGTGCTCCATGAAGCACGCCTCGGCGGCCTGCAGAATGCGTTCGCGAGTAGCGAGCGCAGGCGACGCATCACCGACCGCGTTCGCGCCTGCGACACTGCCTTCGTCAGCCGGTGGATCGACGCGTCGCGGTACCATTCCGGAACTATGCGCGCGCGGACGCGCGACGGGGAGAGCAGGCGGGGCGCTGAACACCTCGCGCGTACCGCGCGTCGCTACCGGTCCGGTGTGGAGGACGCGGCGTCAAGTCGCACCCGATACACCGGCGCCCGCTCGGCACGCGGCGCACTGAACAGCAACGTGCGTCCGTCCTCGAGCAGCTGCACGGCCTTCTCGTCACCCGGGCTGTTCACGAGCGCCGACAGACGCTCGGGGGTGGACCAGCCGCTGCTGGTTCGCCGCACCATGAAAATGTCCTCTTTCGTACCCGGCCCACCGATGTCGTAGTTCGAAAGGAGTAGCACCGACCCGTCCGGCGACAGCACCGGGAACGCTTCACCGGAGGTATCGCCGGTGTGCAGCGACGACAGGTCGCGTACAATGCGCAACCGCGACGCCTCGCGCGTCGCACTCGCGCTGTCGAGTTGCACCTCGTACAACGCCGTGCTCGGATCCCCATTCGTGCGACCGCTCCAGAGGACGCCCGACCCATCGCGGGCGAGCGTGAGCGCAACTTCGCCGTACGTTGGCGTGAACGTGATCCGCTCAACCGTGCGCCACCCCGAGGCACGCGACGCGCGATACAGTTCGCGCTTGGGGTTGTTCGGCTCCTGCGCCACGTGGCGCGTGCTGTTGAAGTACACCCAGGCGCCGTCGCCACTCACGATTGGCGACCCTTCGTCGGCCGTGGAATCGGCAAACGGTGCGCGCTCCACGGGTTGCCACGTGCCACGCTGCCAGCGGCGCATCATGATGCGTCGCTGATTGCCGTCGTTGTCACCCGTGCCCACGAATAGCAGCTCGAGATCCGGCGCGAAGGTAACGTCCCACGCGTTGAAGTCGGCCGGCCATCCATCGGGCACCACGGGACGCGGCGTCTCGGTGGCCGCAAGCAGCTCAACCCAGGGGCCGTACGGCCTGCCATCCTCGCGCCAGTAGCGAAACGGCGCGTCCTTCACGCCGCGTGTGTTGATCCCCTCGAACGCTTTCTGTCCGTTCGCGTGCCAGCCTTCACTCGGACCGTGCCACACGTCGCGCGTTACCCACTCACGCGCGCGAACGAGGCCGTTCGGGTGGAAGTACATCCACACACCTTCGCCCTGCCCGTCGCGCCATTCGGCAACGTACGTCACGCGGCCCGCACTGTCCCACTCCTGCCAGAGGCCATGCGGCTGTCCGTTCCGACGAAACACCCGCTTGGCCAGCTGCCCGTTGGGATGGCGCGTGATCTCGACGTCCGCACCACTATCGCCGAGTGCGGGGGTGAGCACGGGTTGCCACGTCTGTGCGTCAAGGCGCACGACTGACGTGAGGACGAGTCCGACGAGTGCAGCGAGCGAGCGGAACATGGGAGGGCCGGTGCGGTGAGAACGACAGCGAGCACTTCGTGAATATTCGTCCCGGCGCCGCGTCTGGATGCACCGCCCTCACGATACCGATCGGCACCTCGCGGGTACCATCACCGCGGCTTCAGCAACTCCGCGATTTCATCGAGCTTCGCGTGAATCGCGTGCAGCGTCTCCAACTCCTCGGCGCGCGATGCGAGCGCCCCATCGGTGAGCGCGGGCAGTCCGGCGCGTCCGGGCAGCCGCAGCTTCTCACGCGCCGCCATGATCGCTTCGCGGAACGCGTGCGCGTCGATGACGCCGGTGAGCGTCATCTGGCTCCCCTGCCCCTGCGACTGGCCCGCGGTCTCGAACTTGATCGTACTGAGATTGAACTGCCGCAGCAGCGGGCCCTCGATGAACGTCACGTCCTGGATGTTCTCGAGCGGGATCGTCTTCTCGATCTGAATGATGATCCCCTTCCGATACCGCAGCGTCTTCGGCGTGAGCTCACACTCGAGCCGGTCGAAGTAGTGCCGCGCCCACCACTGGCCGACCCCGAGGAACCAGAGTATCGCCAGCGGAATGCCGACCACCGTGGCCGTAATCGTGAGACCGATCGTGAGGACGAGGTACGGCCGAATGAGCGGATTGAACGCGGCGCGAGTGGCGTTCGGATCGGTGGATGGCGTGGGGGCGGGAAAGGGCATCGTGAGGCGGGAATCTGACGGTGGTTCAGAGCGACGCGAGGGGAAGCCCCATCGCCGTCGCGGCGTCCATCATGCGCCGGTCGTATGTCGCAAGATGCACCGACTGTCCGTGTCGTCGCAGATAGTCAGCCGTGGCGAGGTGCAGCGCGTCGAGCGTGCGAACCGCGACAGGAAACGCGTCGAGCGCGCGAGCCAGCACCGTGGCGGATAGATCAGCCAGCGCAACGCGGTCGAGCAGTTCGCGCGCAACACTCGCATGTGAGCGCGTCAATCCACGCGCATGCAACCGCGTGAACAGTTCGTACTCGAGGAGGCGGCTGCTCACCAGGACCTCGCGCCAGATCTCGTCTGGCGGCGTGCGATCTTCGCCGAGAAGCTGTGCGAGCGCGACCGACGTATCGAGATAGATCATCGGTCGCCGCGGTCGGCGTCCAGCTCGCGAAGAATGGACGCGGTGGGCGCCACCGGAAGCCGCGGCGGCGGCCCGGCGCGCACCAGCAGCGGAGGCGCGAGCACGCCGCGCCGCACCAGATCGGCGAGCAGTGCATCAGCCGCCAGCGGCGCCCGCTCGCCCGGCGGTCGGAGCTCTGCCACCACGCGGTCACGGTCGGTGACCAGCACAACTTCCCCGCCCTCGGCGAGCCGGACGTATTCGCTGAGCTTGTTCTTGAGGACTTTCAGGCCGACGGTTCGCATGCTGAAAGGTAGCTACCAGAAGCTACCATCACCAGCCCGCGTCGCTCGGCCCCCGGCCTCGCCGCTCGCACCGCACGTCGCCGTCGTGGTCCCACCAGTCCTACGCACGCCTTGACAGGCTGCGGTACGAGCGGCTTGATCGTGCGGTGCACGCCACCGAGGGCGAGCGCCCGTCCCTCCCGCTCACCCGTGCCATGTCGCGTCGCCCCCTGCTCTGCGTGGTCCTCCTGCTCGCCGCCTGTGACGAGTCCACGCGCCAACCCGCGGACCCACCGGCCACGGCCGCCGCCTCGTCGGAGTGGGAAGCCGACTTTGTCGACAACTTCGACACCTTCGACGCCACCAACTGGCAGGACCAGCTGCTCTGGGTGAACGACGAACAGCAGTGCTACGTGCGCGACGGCGCGCACGGCACGCGCGAGGTGAGCAACGGGACGCTCAAGCTGCGCGTGGTGGACCTCGGCGCCCCCGCCCCCTGCGACAACACCGACAAGTTCGGCAAGCCGCATCCACCAACGCGCTGGGTGGCCGGTCGGCTTGCCTCGAAGAACCGTCGCGAGTTCGTGCAGGGCCGCTGGACGGCGCGGCTGCGCGTCGAAGGGAGTGGGCAATCGGGGATGTTCCCCGCCTGGTGGCTGCTCGGCGCGCGCAACAACGAACCGCCCGTGCAGGAGCCCGACGAAACGGTGTGCTGGCCGCTCACCGGCTCGGGGGAGATCGACATCTTCGAACACCACAGCGACGGCGGCGCCGACCACTACGCCGCGCGCGCGATTCGCAGCACCGGCGAATGCGGCGGTGGCGACTGGCAATCACTCATGCATGTGCAGGCCGCCACGCTGGCCGAGTATCACGAGTACGCCGTGGAATGGGACGGCCCCGATCTCGTGTTCCGCCTCGACGGCGTCGAGGTGTACCGCAGCGCCGCGCAGGGCGATCAGTTCCCCGAACCGCTCTTCGCGATCCTCAACTTCGCCAAGATCAACGCGTCGCCGATGACGGTCCCGTCGTGGACGCTGGAAGTGGATTGGGTGCGGCACGAGCGACGGGTGCGGTGACGCGCGTGATGCGTTCGACCCTCACGCGGGACCGAGCAGGTCCGCGAAGAACGTATCGAGTGCGACGTGCAGCGATGCGTCGGCTCCCATCGGCTGCCACTGGATGGTCTCCGTGTGGAGTGACGGACGTTCCTCCTGCGGCACCCAGCGCTCGACAACGCGCGCATCGAGATCGACGATCCAGTATTCCACGCCCGCGCGGAGATACCGTTCGCGCTTGATCACGCGGTCGAACCGCGCCGTGCTCGGTGACAACACCTCGACGAACAGCAGAGGATGACCACGCTCCTCGTCGGTGCGGGGCCGTCGACCGTCATGAAGCGGTACCACGTACAGGTCGGGCTGCACCAGGGTATGCGGATCGAGCACCCAGGCCGATGGCGCGACGAAGACGGCGCCGATGCCGGCGGGACGTACCAGCCCATCGAGCAGCACCGCGAGCGCTGTCACCGCGCCTTGATGGACGAGGCGTGGTGTCGGACTCACGAGCAGGGCGCCGTCCACGCATTCGTGGCGGTGCGCGGGGTCGTCGGGGAGGGCCAGCACATCGGCGGCCGTCCACCGCCGATCGACGATGGCGGGCATGGCCATAGTGTGCCGAGCGGAGGGAGCGGAGGGCAAGGGGGCATGAGACACAATCCGGTCCTTTCCCGCAGCGCACGTCACCAATTGCGCGCCACCAGCATCACGATGACGCGGAGAACGGCGGACACACGGAGCCATGGCGCGTGGCCGACATCGTGGACATCGTTCCGTCACACCCCACTCCCCCTGCCACCCGCTCGTGACCGCTCCCGCCCGCACCGGCGTGCTGATCTATGCCGCCAACCTGACCACGCTCTCGGCCTTCTACGCACAGTTGCTCAATGCCACGGTGCTGCATGCCGACGCAGAACATCACGTGCTGCAGTCACCCGATGTGCAGCTCATCGTCCACGCGATCCCGCGCGAGTTTGCCGAGGGCATCGTGATCACGTCGCCCCCCGCACCGCGTGTCGAGCAGGCCATCAAGCCGTTCTTCACCGTGTCCGATCTCGCGGCCGCCGAAGCGCTCGTCGTGCGGCTCGGGGGCCTCGTGTACGGTCCGATGTGGCCAGCCCCCGGTCTGCGTGTGCGCAACGTGTGTGATCCGGAAGGCAACATCGTGCATCTGCGCGAACTGCTGGCCTGAGAATCGGCCGCGTCAGAAGAGCTCGTCGAGCAACAGATGCGCAGTACAGCGTGCCGAGTCCATGGTGTGCACGCCGTAGCCGCGCAGAAATGCGGATTGCGCTGAGGCGCCGAACTCGCCGAGGTCGCGCCAGCAGATGGCGATGTCCTGATACGGGTCGGCGACACCGGCACGACCGACATCGAGGACGCCGGTCACCTGCCCACACGCGACGAAGACGTTGTCGAGGGAATAGTCCCCGTGCGTGAGGGCGCGCGCGAACGGCAACGGTAGCAGCGCGTGGAGCGCATCCACGACGTCCGTTGCACGCCACCCGCGTCGTTCCTCGTCGAAGTCGTCTTCGTCGACCATCCCCGCGGCAACGCGGCGTGTGGCCTCGGCCAGGCGTGACGCGAAATCGACGTCGAACGGACACGCGTCGATCGGCTGCGCGTGCAGTACACGCAGCCAGACACCGAGCACGCTGGCCAACGCGTCGACCGCGTTCGCTCCGAGCGCCGCGGCGTCCTCGAGCGCGCGATGGGCACTGCACCCCGGCAGCGCGTCGGTGAGCAGCATCGCGCCGTGCGCCTCCTCGACAAAGGCAAGCACGCGCGGGACACACACGCGACCAGCGAGCCACTGCAGACGGTCGTGCTCCGCGCGCAGCGCGGCGACGAGTTCAGCGTCTGCGGCCCACTTGAGGAAGTGCGCGGGGCCAACCGAACTCTCGAGCCGGTACACGGCGGTCCCCGACGCGCCATCGGTCACGCGTGACCACGTGCGGCCCGCCACCAGCGGCTGCCACGCATCAGGGACGCGCAACACTGATCGCATCGTGGTGCGGACTACTTCGCCGTGAGCAACGTTCGCACGACGTCGGCCACGATGCTCGGCTGCTCGTACGCAATCGCGTGCCCCGCCTGCTCGGCCACCACCAGGCGGCTGCGTGTGGAGAGCGAGAGCATGCCTTCCTGCCACGCTCGCCAACGCTGTTCTGCCGGGGCATCGGGGTTCGCCACCTTGCCGCGACGTACCACGACCAGCGGACGATCACCGAGTGTCCCGTAACCACCGGTGCGACGCATGCTGTCCGGGACACGGTCGATCGCCTCGTACTCCTGCTGCACCGCCGAGAGCACCTCGGGCGTGAACGAGAGCATGACTTCGGGCGCGGTACCGGCCGGCAGCGCCATCACGGGCGTGCCCGCCTTCGCACCGCGCAGACCGGCCGCGATCCGTTGCACCAACGCGGCGCGTTCCGCCTTCGCGGCGTCCGTGAAGAGCATCTCCTCCGGCGTCGCGTCGAGCAGCACGACCGCATGAACCTGCGCCGGAAACTGCTGTGCGTACCGTCGCACGAGCAGACCGCCCATCGAATGTCCGACCAACACGAGCGGCCCCGTCACGCCCTTCGCGCGCAGGACGCGATGCAGATCGTCGACCATGCGCTCGTGTGTCACGGGCAGCGTGGCGGCGTCGCTCCAGCCGAGACCGGCGCGATCGTAGGTGCACACGTGGGCGAACGTCGCAATCGAGTCCTGGCTGGGCCCGTACGAACCGTGCGCCGGAAACTGCGAGAGTCCGGCTTCGATCACGACGGTGACCTCCGTCTTCGGTCCACGACACTCGATGTGAATGCGTCGTCCGCTGCCAACGTCGACCAGCTCGCCCGGCGGCGCGGGACGCACATACACGGCGCTTGCAGCCATTGGCGTGACCGTGGGCGATTGCACGGGCGTCGGTGGCGTGCCCTGCGCCGTCAGCAGGACAGGGGACACGCCAAGCAGGAGCGCCGTGAGGGATGACGAGACAGATGCGGACATGCGGATCTCCGAAAGCGGGAGTGAGAGTGCGCGTTCAGCGCGCGGGTGTTGGCGCGTGCAACGTTGGCCGACGCTGCAGGAGCATTTCCACGAGTCGAGCGATGGCGATGAGCGTCGCGAGTGCGAAGACGCCCTTGGCCGCGGCATCCGTTCGCGGCGCGACGAACACGGGCCCATCGAGACACCACCAGGTAAGGACCACGACCCACAGCGCGTGCAGGCCGGCCTCGAGGCGACGGAGCACCTGGTCGCGGCGCCCACGACGCAATGCGAATCCACGCACGAGCAGCACCGCGAGGTAGAGCGGCAGCACGGGCCACGCACGGGTCGCGAGGAACGTCGAGTCAACGGCGAAGGCCGTCGCGAGCGGCTGCGGCCACCAGGTCGTGAGCCACGGCAACGCGCAGACGAAGAGCGCACCGAGACCGATACCGACGAGCGCGAGTCGCTCCTGCGCAGGACGGACGCGTTCGCGATCGATCTGATGGTCCACCGGCGGCCGTGCTGTGCGTCGCGCACGCCACCACTGTCGCGTGGCGGAGCCGAGCGCGAGGGCACCGGGCCACCAGAGCGCACCGAGGCCCTGGCCGGTCCACCAGGTACCCAGATCGCCGGCGCCAACAATGATGGGCGGCACCGTCAGCGCCCACTGCAGCAGCACGCCGCCGATCGCCAGCTGCAGATAGCGACGTGAATGGTGCGCAGGAATCACCACGAACGTGGACGTGTCGTAGCGCGCCGCGACCGCTGCTGGCTCGCCGAACGAGCGGAGCAGCTCGAGCGTCAGCGCGTCGGTGATGGGCACGCCGCACTCCTCGGCCCGAGCCTGCAGCGACTCTTCGAGAAGTCCGCGCAGCTCCAGTCCCACATCGGCGCGAATCGCCACGGGCAGTCGTCGCACGACATCGCCCACGTAGTCGTCAAGGACCGCTTCGTAGCGTGTCATGGTGCCTCCGTGAGCAACCGGTCCATCGTGGTCGTGAGTTCGGACCACGTCTCGGTGAGCGACCTGAGCAGCGCGAGGCCGCTCTCGTTCAGGCGGTAGTAGCGTCGCGGCGGGCCGCCCTCGAGCCGCCAATCGGACTCGAGCACACCCTGCGCATCAAGGCGGCGCAAGAGCGGATAGAGCGTCCCCTCCTCGATCGCCAACCCACGCTCGGCGAGCGCCTGCCGCAGCGAGTAGCCGTATTGCGGCGTGCGCAGCTGCGAGAGCACGGCGAGCACGAGCGCGCCGCGACGGAGCTCGAGGGTGAGCGCGTGAGGGGTATCGGTCTTCGGGTCGGTCACTGTGCGTTATACAGTACTGTGCGCCACACAGTATGTCAACGGCACGGACCTCGGATAGCGCCCTGCTCGCCGGCCTGCTCTCGGCCTTGTAGGATTGGGCGGCGCGGTGACCGACGGTCACTGCCTCCTCCCCCCACGAGCCCATCATGCCCATCGATCCACACCCGCCGGTGCCGCTCCCGCTGCGGGCGCTCCGCATTTCGCTCGTGCTCGGCGCCCTGGTCGATGTCTCCGGCGGACTGGCGCTGCTGCTGCGCCCCGAAGCGACGTCGGCGTGGTTTGGCGTCCCCGTCGTCGGGACGCTCGACTTCTGGCCCTCCTACGCCGCCGTCTTCCTGTTCGTGCTCCCACTGGTGTATCTCGTCACCGCACTCAATCCGGCGCGCCTGCTACCAAACGTTGGCGTCGCGATCGTGGGGCGACTCATGGGAGCGGTTGCGTACGCGCTGTGGTACCTGCCGCTCGACAAGCCGCCCGCGTTGCTCGGCATGGTCGCGCTGAACACGGCGTTCGCGCTCTACTACTGGAGCGTGCTCAAGCCGTGGGGACGCAAGCAGCTGCTGGCCTCGCTTCGCGTGTCGAATCAGCCCTGAACCGAGCGCGTGCGCTCAGCCGACACCGAACGCGCGCGCGGTCGCTTCGAGATTCACCACACCACGCGTTCGCAGCAGGGCCTCGCTCTGCGCAACCAGTTGCCGGCCATCATCCCCTCCCCGCAGCTCGCCAACTCGACGGCGAATGACGGCCCCATGCAGTGCGAGGCCACTCGCATCGAGTGCGGGCAGCGCGCGCTCGAACTGCGAGACGGCGTGCTCGACGTCGCCGCGCAGCAGTGACACGCCCCCTTGCAGCCGCTGCCCGAACGCCCGCGCCCACGGTGCATCCTCGCGCACCAACGCACGCGCATCGCGCTCGACCTGCGCCAGATGGCGCGCGCGGTCGATTCCGGCGGCGGCGGCCTGCAACGCCCCGCGCGCTCGTACATCGCGCAGCATCACGCGTGTCTGCTGATTCTGTGTCTGCAGCGTGGAGACCATCACACGCCAACGTGCACTGATCGCCGCGCACGCGGTCGCTCCATCGCCCTCGTACAGTGCGAGCAGCCCTTCGCTGAACAGCACGGACACATGCTGCAGGTGAAAGCCCTCGTACGGCCAGAGGGCGAGCGCTTCGCGCACGTGTGCGCGGGCGCCGGCCACATCGTCGAGCAACATGCATTCGTGCGGCATCGCGTACGACAGCAGGTTCGTCACGAGAAAGTGATCGCCACGGGCCCGCGCCTGCGGTTCCCACTGCCGAATCATCGATGACAGCTCGGTGAGGCGCCCCATGTGCGCCGCCCCCCAGGCGAGCAGCGTGCGCGACAACAGCAGCTCCCACCAGACGCCGACACACCGATCACGGAAGGCCGCTTCGGCGTCGCCGCATGTCTGCAGCGCCTCGGGGAAGCGTCCCTGCAGGAAGGCCACCCACCCCGTCGAGAGCTGCATCATCGCGTGCGTCGCTTCGTCGTCGGTGCGACCCGCAAGACTGCGCGCGAGACGCAGCAGCTCGTCGGCGCGCGGGGCCGCCGAGACGCCACTCGTGGCGACCATGACCGCTTCCCACGCGAGGGCGAGCGCGAGTCTTCGCGGTTCCCCCGCCTCGAGCGCGAACAGCAGCGCCTGCGACTGCAAGGCCGCCACGCCCACGACATCGACGCTCGACAGACCACGACTGGCCGCCCACAGCGTATCGAGGCGGCGCAGCAGCGTCGCCGGCACGGCCTGCTCGGTGCGCGGCGTGAACGACAGCCCACGCACACGCAGGCGCGTGCGGCGGAAGGCGAGCTGCGCAAGGATGCCGACGGCTGACTGCGCGGGACGCAGTCCGACACCGCGCAAGACCTCACGAAACCGTTCACGACCGAGATCGACCGCACCACTCACGCACAGCTGCGCGGCGGCCATGCGCATCCGATCCAACCGATCCGCCTCCGTCGTCGCGAGCGTCGCCGCGGCCTCGAACGCGTCGGCGGCCGGACGACCGCGGCCACTGTTTGCGCGCACCTCGCCCAGCGAGAGCAACAGCGGCGCGCGGTCAACCGATGGGCCGACATGATGCGCGAGTGCCTGCTCGTAGAGCGCGGCCGCACGCTCGAACGCGAGCGCACGCGCCGCCGCGTCCGCCGCCTGCCGGAAGTGCGGCCACGCACGCTCGGGCAAGCCACCCTGCACGAAGTGCACGGCCACCGTTTCGGCGTCGGCATCGCCGTGCTGCTCGAGCGCCGTGCCAAGGCGACGATGCCACGACGCACGCACCGTGGGATCGAGTCGGGCGATCACGGTCTCGCGAATGCGATCGTGGTACGCTTCCACTTCGTCGTCTGCCGAGACACCGGTTGAGCGGATGAGGCGCTCGCGTCGCAACTGCGCGAGCACATCGGGTCCACGTGTCCGGGCGTCCACGGCATCCCGCCAGTGCCGGTTGCTCACCGGCTGCCCGGCAATCGCGATCACTTCGAGCAGCTCGCGCACCGCATCGGGGAGTCGCGCAATGCGTCGGGCGAGCACGCCATCAAGGTCGACGGCGCCATCCGGTGCGGTCGTCCATTCCGATTGTTCCAGCGCGTGGCGCGCCAGTTCGCCAATGAAGAACGGGTTGCCTCCCGACTCCGTCGCAATGCGTTGGGCGAGTGCGGCCGCGGCATCGGAGCCGAGCAGCGCCGTCGCGAGTGCGGTCGCCGCGTCGGGCGCCAGCGGCGCTACGCTGATGTCGAGCACGCCCGTCGCCGTAGGCATGCTGCGTGACCGATCGGTGAGCGGATCGAAGAGGTACTGCAGACAATCGCTGGTGCCCCGGTACTCCGACCGGTACGAGAGCAGCAGGAGCGCACGAAGGGGCGGCTGACCAGTCGTCCTGAGCAGATGCAGCAGCAACTCGGCGCTGTCCACATCCCCCCATTGCAGGTCATCGATGGCGATCACGAGCGGCGTCTCGTGCCCGAGCGCCACCAGCAACGCGCGCAAGGCATCGAAGGCACGACGTCGCACTTCACGCGGGTCGGGAATGTGTGGCGCGTTGCCGGCGATCTCGTCGATCGCCGCGATGCGACGCAACACGGGGAAGATGCGCGCGGCCGCGTGCATGTCGTTGGGAAGCAGCGCGGTCACGGCCTCGTGATCAACGCGCAGCAGCCGCCGCGTCAAGGCGTCGATCAGGGAATCGATGGCCTTGAATGGCACCGACTCCTGCTCGTAACAGCGACCGGCGAGCACCAGCAGGTCCGTCTGGGCGCGCTTGTCCTGCAGGAACTGCTGCACGATCGCGCTCTTGCCGCTGCCGGAGCGACCATGCAACGCGACCACGCGCAGTGCCCCGTTGCGCACGGCTGTCAGTGCGTCGTCGAGCGCGGCCAACTCGCGCTCGCGCCCCACCAGCGGTGCCGCATCGGCCCACGCCAGCATGGGCGACACATCCACGAGCGGACCGGTCGTCTCGCTCGCTCCACCAAGACAGGCGAGAATCTCGAGGTCGGTGGCGCGCTCGACCGGATCATGATGCAGCAGCGCATCGCACAGCCGGCGAAGATCCTCCGGTGCCCCCGCCACCACGTCGTCGATCGGCGGATACGCGCCGGCCAGCTTCGCGAACAACATCTGCCGGACGTTGCTACCGAACGGCAGTTGTCCGGTCATCGCCTCGTACAGCATCACACCGAGCGCGTACCAATCGCTCGCCGAGCCGAGCGATTCGCTCGCGAGCTGCTCGGGTGACATGTAGGCGAGGGTCCCGGCCGTGGTTTCAGTGGTGGTGACACGCTCGCGCAGCTCGACCGTGAGGCCGAAATCGAGAATCGCCACGTGCCCATCATCTCGCACGAGCACGTTGGAGGGCTTCAGATCCCGATGCAGCAGGCCGGCGCGATGCAGCGCACCGACGCCCTCCGCGATCTGGCGCAACGCCGAACGCAGTCGCGCTTCGTCCACGCGCTCATCAAACGTCGCCGCCGTGGTCGCCGGATCGCGCCCACGGCGCAGCCACGTGAGGAGGTCCACACCGGGCACGAGCGCCATGGTGAAGTACCACTGCTCACCGTCGGCGATGAGCTCGTACGGCGTAACGAGGTGCGGATGCGTGACGGTCGTGAGCGTGCGAAACTCACGCTTGAAGGCGAGCAGCGCTTCCGGATGCGCTCGTGGCAACAGCTTGAGCGCCACGTGCGCGCCCGTGTCGCGTTCCACCGCTTCGTAGACGACCCCCATGCCGCCACGCCCGAGTTCACGGACGAGGCGGTAGCGATCACTGGTCAACTGCGGCAGCATATCGAACCCGATCACGCGCTATTCCTCGCGATCGAACTCCACGACGAGCCGCGTGGGGAACGGCCCATCGACCTGCAGCGTGCCGTCCGCGCCGGCCGCGCGGCGCAGATTGGGCTGCTTGAGGACTTCCGCCACGATGCGCGGAATCTGGACCGCATTGATGTATCGCCCGAAACAGGTGTGCAGGCCAAAGCCGAAGTGGAGGTACTCGGGGAGTGGCCGGTCGATACTGAAAGTACTCGGCGACGGCACACGATCGGAGTCGAACGACGCCGATTGCAACGCGACCATCACCTGTCGACCCGCGGGAATCATCGTTTCGCGTGAGGTGCCGCCCGCCACGATGAAGTCCTGCTGCGCGATCCGGAACACGCCCGGACCGATGGGATTGAAGCGCAACGCCTCGAACACGTAGCGCGTGACGCGATCGATATCCCCCGCCCGCGCGGCGGCCTGGGCCGCCGCCAGCTCCTCCGGGCGGCGCAGCAGTTCGTCGATGGCGCGAGCCACCGCCGCACTGGTCGTGGGGATGGCCCCCACCACCATGCCGAACAGGTTGTTGAGAATGCCGGCGTCGTCGAGGCCACCGACACCGGCGTCCTGCAGGACGAGGCACCGTTCGAGGACGTCGTCCACCGTACCGCGCGCCTGCTTCCGGGCCGCAATGATCTCCGCCATGGCGCCGCGCAATGACTCCGCGCCACCGAGCGCCGCATCGCGGAAGTCGCCCACCGGCAGAAACAGGTACGCCGAGATCGCCGCCGTTTGCGAGGCGATCGTCACATCCTCGCCCACGAGCGGCAGCATGTACTGGCGGACGAACTCCGTCGGCACGATCGCGCCAAGCTCGCTCACCACATCGAGTCGCCCCGAGGACGCCGCAACCTGCGCCGCCGCCACGCGACTGACCAGCGGCGCGATGCGCGTCGGCAGATCCTCGCGTCGAATCACGAGCCGCATCGCGGAGAGGTCGCGCGTGTACTCGGGCGTGTCATCCCAGCCGAGCATGAAGCCGCCGCCGTCGCACAGCTCGGCAAACTTCTGCGCGTACGGCACCGTGAACAGCGTCGGATAGGACAGGATCTGCAGGGCGTCATCGCACTTCGTGATGACCACCATCGATTCGAGCACGAGCACCGGCTTGACGCGACGCAGCACCGCGAAGACGGGCTCGGGATTCTGATGCAGTGCCCACGCTTTGGCCTTCTCGCCGAACGACTCGAGATCGTCGCCGAGGTGCTGCAGCGCATGATCGATGGCGTCGCCTCCGGGTATGGCGAGCAGCAGATCGCGCATCGCCTCGCCAAGCGCTTCGAGTCGCGAGGGTTTGTGCGCCGGCGGCGCGGCCGGCTCCGGATCGGGGAAGGCCGTCGGATCCAGATCCGCCTCCGCGTTGGCGAGCAGCCGGCAACCGGACAGGCTCGGCGTGAAGAAGTAGTCACCACCTCGCGTGACGACGAAGGTGGGCAGGTCGGCCACGATCCATGGTGGCGGACCGGTGACATCACCCTGCACCACCATCTTGTTGCGCGGGGGCCGAAAGCCGATGAGCGGATCGGTGTCGTTGCCGAGCAGGAAGTCGTTGCCGAAGTTCATCCATTGCTGCTGCACGAACTCGAACTGCCGCTCGAGGTTGGCGTTGAAGGCGATGAACAGAATGCCGCGCTCGCCGCTGTCGGCGGCCGGATCGGCGTCTGGTGGCAGCCACGATCCGTACATCACGCCGCGTCGGATGATGCGGTGCCGATCACTGAGCCGACCATTGAATCCGATGGCATCGCGCGGATTGGCGCGTCGGATGTGCGCACCGATCGGGCAGCGCTTGCCGAGCGGATCGTCGCCGTAGCGGAAGTTCAGATTGCGCGACGGATCGCTGACGATGGCCGGATCGGGTTCGTGTGGCGAGAGCATGAGCGGCGTGCCATCGGGCCAACGCCCCACGAGCTTGGCGCGAAAGAGGTCCGCTCCGCCGGGATACGCTGCCCCCTCGCGCTGGACGAACTCACGAAACGCGGTCACGCGCTGCTCCAGCTTGCGAAACACCATGAAGGTGCCGTTGCGAAAGAGCCGTCGCGGGAGCGGCGTCGGCGCGACCTCTCCCGCCTCGTCGCGATAGCCCAGAATGAACTCGCCAGGCGCCAGCGGTACCCAGCGATCGCCCTGCATCTTGCCGCCACCGTTACCGTGTCGTCCTGGCACCCCGTCGATGTCGGGGTTGCCGATGCCATCGGTGTAGCCGAAGTGCTCCTTCGGCGAATACTCGCCGTCGATGACCAACTTGCCGGCGTCCTGCGTGCCAACACACGTGACGGCGGGCGTCCTCGCGGCCACCTCGAGCACCCAGGCACCGCGCTGCTCACGCTCGACCGGCGAGTTGGCCGAAAGACTTACCAGCACGTGAACCTGTCCATCCTGCCAGATGCGCTCCCAGTGCTCCGGCGCACTGTCGTCGCGATCCACGAGCACTTCCGCGCGTGCCTTCATCCCCTGGCGAAACTCGAACGGAAACTGATTGAGGATCACCTCCGAGACGCCAAGGGCGCGCATCCCACTCGCGGTGAATGCGAGATTGAGCGTCCACGACGGCTTGCCGTTGGTCCACGGTTGCGCCGTCACCACGAACGGCACGAGGGCGCGCAGGAAGGCCTGCCCGGCACTCACGTCACCCACGTTGAAGTACAGGAAGCGAAAACAGGGCTGATTGTAGCCGCGCAGGATGTTGCCCTGAATGTCGGCGAGTTCGAGATCGCGAAGGGTCACGAGCGCGCTCCCGCGCGCGCCGCAGGCGAGGCATGCTCGGCGAGAAACCGTCGGAACTCGGCTTGCAGCTGCTCGGCGGATCGACCCTGCATCGCGTGCACGAAGCCCACAAAGCGTCGCTGCGTATCGAGGGCGCGCTGCACGGCGGGCAGCGTATCGCCATCGAACGGCGAGAAGTCGAGCGTCGTCTCGAGCTGACACTTCGCGAAATAGGCGCGGAAGGCGGCGGCATCGTGCACGCCGGGGAAGCCGAGGCAGTGGCGATACACTGCCGTCACGGCGTCAGCGGTGCGTGTGCGCAAGGCGTCGAGCCACACGTCGCGCATACCATCGAAATCCGCTTCCAGCATGAGGTACTTCGACTGCAGGACATCGGCATCGGTGGGAAGGCCGAGCTGCGGGACATCCTCGAGCACGGTGAAGCGCGCGAAGTGTGTGCCGGGCAGCTGTTTGAATGGCGAAGCATCGGGCCGATCGAAGCCGGCGAGGACGGCCCGCAACGCCGCCAGGTGCACCATGCCGTCTGTTTGTCCGGCGATGATGGGCGTGAGCGCGGTGAACGCGTACGATTGCTTGTTGATGTTGCTCATGGTAGACCGCTCACGCGCGGACGGGAACACGATCGAGCTGAACCGGCGTGTGCAGCCCACGCGGACCCAGCGTCTCCGGACGCACACCGTCGGGGATGACCGCTTCCTGCCAGTCCACGATCCACGGATCGAGGCCGGTCGTCCCGAGGCAGTCCTGCACCTCGACCAGCATTGCACGATACGCGACGGCGAACTGTTCGGCGGTCAGCGATGCCGACGTGGTGGCGAACGCGTCGAGCCTCGCCTGCAACTTGAGCGCCTGCTTCACATCGTTCGCGGATGCGTCAGGATACGCGCTGTGATAATGCGCCGTGTCGACCTGTACTCGGCGAATGTACGAGAGAAAGGGCGTAATGGGCTGCGACCCCGGGAACTGCTCCGACCAGCGCCAGATCATCTGCATGCCGCCAGGGATGATCGCCGAGAACGCGTCGATGTACTGCTCCCAGGTGCCGTTGAAGTTGGAGCAGAAGATCAGGTAGTCGTAGCGTGTTTCGTCGCGCGGCTGTGCGGCGTCGAGCTGCGGCCAGAAGTCGTGCCGAATGATCGACCACCGCGCAAAGTGAATGAACGAGAGCGCCGTGAGGTCGTGCTGCGCGCGCACAATCGGAATCCAGCCGAAGAGGCGTTGCGGCAGCGGCTTGGCGAGGATCGGGACAAGCCAGAAGAAGACGCGCAGGAACGGCGTCTTCCAACGCTTCATCGGCGTGATGGCAGTGAAGCCGTACGCTTTGCCATCGATGTTCGGCATGAGCCGGGATCTCGTGCGCGGGGGGGAGGGGACGCACCGGCCCGCGCGCAACGGGCAAGTCGCCGGCGCGATGCCTGACGTGGGCATGGAGCCAACGTCTCCGGATAGCTTCGCGCGCGGGGAGAGGGGCGTCAATGGTGGGAGACACCAGTGGTGCTTGCGCTGCGTCCCGGTTTGGCGCATAGTCAGTGGTGATGCCTTCGTTCCCCGGAGATTCGTCCTCGGCGGCGTCCTCCCCACCGAGCGCTCGGGTCGGCCGTTTCCTGCGCTGGATGGCCGGCCGGTCGCGCCTGGCGTATCGCACCGTCGCGCTCATGACGGTGTTCACCGCGCCCGCGATCGTCGACCGGCTCGATGCGCGCGAGCGCTCGCGATTCGTTCGGGAGTCGGTGCCGGCCCCGAGGGCACTGACACGACCATCGCGGCTGATCGACTCGCTGCTGCCGGAGGGCGCCGGTGGCACGTTCTTCGTGAAGTCGCTGCCTGACGCCCAGGGGTTGGCGAATGGTCGCGGTGCCTTCATTGCGCTCGCCGTGGACGGCGTGGACGAGCGCGGCCTCGAGTCGGTCGAAGTGCACGAGCGCGCGCACCTGTTGCACGCGCAACTCGACACACTCGTGCAGGCCGTCCTCGATCGCTACGGTGCGCCGGCACCGAACGAATACGCCGCGACCAACGCGCACGAACACTTCGCCGAGATGGCGCAGGGGGCATGGACGCTGATCACGCCAGCGGATTTCTGTTTCGGCGACACACCTACCGAGCGCGTGGCACGAGCGGACAGTCTCGTACCGGGTGTGGCCGGCTTCGTCCTGTACTTCCTCGCGCATCCGTCGATTCGGCGCGCCAACCTCGAGGCCTCGGCCCTGCACGATGCGGCCCTCGCGCGCACGGCGCACGCCCGCACGGAGTGGACGCGTCTCTTCGCCGCACTCGAACAACGGCAACAAGCCGATGGCACACTCGCCCCGTGGCCCGTGCCGAGTACGGCGGACTGGTTGGCCCGCGAACGCCGCCTCATGCGAGCCGAGGGAACGCTGCGTGGCAAACTGCAGGCCGCCGTCCTGTGGCCGGGTTCGCTGTTCGTGGACGTGTTCGGTCTGTAGCGCGGGCGGCGCCGGTCAGTTGTCCACGCCGAGCTGTGTTTCCATGGCGTCGAAGGAGCCCGTCCACCCCCGCGCCATGCCCATACGTTCGGCCACGAACGCGGCGATCTCGGCCCCGGTCGCTGTCTCGGCGAGCGCCGTGCGAATGGTGATGCGCGTATGCCCCTCACCTTCGGGCGTCAGCGCGACGTGCGTGAACATGACTTCCGGCCAATCGGCCAGGCCGGGGAATCGCACGATGGTGCCCTCCGCGTCGGTGAAGACCTGACGGTATCCGAGCCGATGCGGTGCGTCGAGCTCGTCATAGTGAAACCGTCCGTGGAGTGCGATGTCGCCCTGCTGCATGGTGAACTCGCAGCTGCCGCCTTCCGTGATCTGCGCCCGATGCACCGTCATGGTGAAGCCGGTGGGCGGCAGCCACTGCGCGAGCAACGATGCGTCGGTAAACATCGACCACACCGTGGCGATCGGTGCCGGCACCGTGCGGTTGATCACGAACACGGGCGTTTGTTGCGACTGCTGCGCGAGGTACTCGGCCAGTCGGTCCCACGTCCCCTCGCCACCGGCCGCCTTGATGAAGTGGCGCGTCTGCCGCGCGGTCTCCGCGTCAGGGAGGGTCATGCAGAGCGACAGTTCGGTGCGTCCGCCGAGATCGCGAAACTCCACCGACATTCGAAACATCGGCGCCGCATCCGCCGAGTCGGCGCCGTGATCGTACACGAGTCGCACGTGCGGTTCCACTTCGAGATAGCGCGTGAAGTTCGGCCAGTCGGTGCCGTCCGGGCCATGCATGATGTACGACCACGTCCCACCGACGCGAACGTCCTTGTGGTGCGTGGTGATCGTGAATCCGCGTGGCCCCCACCAGTGGGCCGCGTGGGCGTCGAGCGTGAAGGCGTCCCAGACGAGCGCGACGGGTGCGTCGTACGCGCGGGTGATTCGGATCTCGCGATCGTCAGCGGTCGATGTCATTGGTGGGGGGGGTCGGGGGGGTGGTGGTGATGCGGGCGAGATACTCGCCGAGACGATCGAGTCCGGCCTCCATGAAGGCGCGGTAGTCCTCCATCCAGGCGGCGGCATCCTTGAGCGGCTCGACGTTGAGGGTGCAGGGACGCCACTGCGCGTCACGTCCCTTGGTGACCAGACCGGCGCGCTCGAGCACCTTCAGGTGCTTGGTCACGGCGGGGAGGGACATGCGGCCAAGGAAGGGCTCAGCGAGCTGGCCCACGGTGGCTTCGCCATCGCGCAGCCGCGCGAGCATGGCGCGCCGTGTCGGATCGGCGAGCGCGGAGAAGGTTTGGCTGAGTGTGTCAGGCATGATTAACCACAATGTTAAATAACCTTTCGGTAAAGTAAAGGCGCGCGGGCGCCCCCGCGGCGATCTTCGGGCGTCGACCGGTGTATCAGGCCCGTCAGTGTGTTCGCAGGCTCCGCTGGCCGCCGCGCCAGCCGTTCGTCACGTCCCCCCCCTGTTCCCCTCCCATGCCCTCGCGTCCCGACCGCGACCTCGAGCGCACCTATTCCCGTGCCCAGTTCGTCGCCAAGCTCCGTCGTCTCGCCGATGCGCTCGAATCAGAATCGGCGTTCAGCATTCAGGTCGCCGGTGAACGGCTCCGTGTACCCGCCCACGCCGAGTTCTGCATCGAGCACGAACGCGCCGACGGCATGGACGAACTCGAGTTTCAGGTCCGATGGTCCGCCGCCGAGCGCTGAGCGGCGTCGCGCTCCTCGCGCTCGCGATGGCGGTCGTCGCGTGCGACCGAGGCGCCGGCGAGCGCACGAGTGTGCCGGTGTGGACGCTGCGCGAAACGGTGCGCATCGGCGGCGGCGACGAGGGGCCGACGTCGTTTTCGTGGATCAAGGGACTCGCCGAGGATGCGAACGGCCAGCTCTACGTCTACGAACAGAGCACGCAGGACATCCGCGTATTCGACGCGAACGGGCAGCATGTGCGCACGCTCGGCCGACGTGGCTCGGGCCCCGGTGAGTTGCGAAACGCCGAAGGCATCGTGTTCGCGTCCGACGGTGCCTTGTGGGTGCGCGACGCGGCGAACGGTCGATTCTCGCGCTTTGACCGCAGCGGAACACCGCTCGACGCCTGGTCCATGACCTGGTGCTCGTCGCAAGGGACGTGGGCGCCGCTCGTTCGCGATGGACGACTCGTGGACAGCGACTGCGTCCCGCTCTCGAGTGATGACGACGTCGAACTCATTCTGAGCTACCGCACCGATCGCAGCGGCGTGGATACGCTCGGTCAGCGTGCGTCGTGCGGCACCCGTGCGCAGTTCGAGGCCACGACGTGGATCATCCCCATCGACGGCGGCACGCGATACCGCCCCATTCCGTGGGCGCCGCGCCCCGCGGCCGCGTTCGACGGCACTGGCGCGACGTGGTGTGCCCCAACGACCGCGACGTACACCGTGCTGCGCGTCGGACGTGATGGCGACACCGTACGCATCTCCCGAGAGCTCGCACCCATCCCGGTGTCCACGAGCGAGCGTGACTCGGTGATTGCCGTCGTGAAGGCAGGCGCGCCAAGTGGCGTGGACTACTCGCGCATTCCGACCACGAAGCCCCTCATCGCGCGGCTCACCGTGGATGATCAGGACCGACTCTGGGTGCGACGGGATGTCGCAGCGGACACCATCATGTTCGATCTGTACCGCGCCGACGGAACCACCGAGGCGACGGTGTCACTGACGGGTGTTCGAACCCCCGTATGGTCGCCGTTCTTGGTGCGCGGCGACGTCGTCCTGCTCGTGCTGCTGGGTGAGGATGACGTCCCGCAGGTGGGCCGGTTTGTGCTGCAACGAGGGAACTGACTCTGCGGTGCGCGCTCGCGCCGACGCTGGTGCCAAGGCGTGCTCGGCAGGAGCGCGGGGACGCGCGTCTTGCCCTGCTCCTCGGCGAGCGGTAGGATCACACCATGCCACTCCTCGACCGCATCACCATCGACCCATCCGTCCGCTTCGGCAAGCCGTGCGTTCGCGGAACGCGGCTCACGGTTGGCGATGTGCTGGCGTACCTCGCAGGTGGCATGAGCGAAGCGGAGGTGCTCGCTGATTTTCCATCCCTCACTCGCGACGACATTCGTGCCTGCTACGCCTTCGCGGTTGAACGCGAGCGGCGTCTCATGTCTGTCCCCGCAGCATAGAACGCGGGATTCGCCGTCGTGCGGCTCCTGTTCGACGAGAATCTGTCCGCACGTCTCACCTCGGCACTCGTAGACGTGTACCCCGGAAGCGTCCACCTCGCCGACGCGGGATTGCTGGGCGCCTCTGACGACGCAGTGTGGACCCACGCGGCACGCAACGGCGTGGTGCTGGTCACGGAAGGATGACGATTTCCAGCGACTCAGCGTGATGCGCGGACATCCACCAATGGTCGTGTGGATCCGCCTCGGGAACTGCTCCACGCTGGACGTGGCGCGCTTGTTGCGCTTGCGACGCGACGAGATCGAGGTTTTTCTCTCGCATGACGACGCCACCTTTCTGGCGCTCGGGTGAATCGATCGATCGATCCGCTTCACTCGCGGACACGTTCCGGCAGCGGGCGCGCCTCCCGCTGGCCTGTTCCCCTCGGTGCGGTCCTCGTCCACCTCGCCATCGGCTCGGTGTACGCCTGGAGCACCTTCAACCGCCCGGTGCAGGCGCTCTTTCCCGACGCGCCGTGGTGGTTGCTGCCACCGTACACCACGTTCACGACCGCGCTCGCCATCCTGGGATTGAGTGCCGCCCTGCTCGGCCCGTGGGTGGAGCGCCACGGCCCTCGCACGGCAGCGCGCGCGGCGGCGTTGGCGTTTGGCAGCGGGCTGCTCATTGGCGGCCTCGGGCTCGCGCTCGTGAACCCGTGGCTCGTATGGCTTGGCCTCGGTGTCGTGAGCGGACTCGGCTGTGGCCTGGGCTACATCGCACCAGTGAGTACGCTTGTCCGCTGGTTTCCCGACCGGCGCGGCATGGCCACGGGACTCGCGATCATGGGCTTTGGTGGGGGTGCATTCGTGGCGGGCTATCTGAACGTCGCGCTCATCGCGCGCGTGGGCATCGCGACGACGGTCATGCTGCTCGGCGCGTGCTATCTCGTGCTGATGCTGATCGGGGCACAGCTCCTGCGCCGACCGCCCGAGGACTGGCCGAGTGGACCAATGCACCGCGCGAGCGCGCCCGTCGGCGACGGCCTGACGCGCAATCAGGCGATCCGCACGCCGCAGTTTGCGCTGCTCTGGCTCATGCTCGGCATCAACGTGACGGCGGGCATCGGCATTCTCGCGCAGGCGTCGCCGATGATGCAGGACCTGTTCGGCCGCTCGCCGGCGGAGGCTGCGGCGGTGGTGTCGATCATCAGTCTGTTCAATGCGGGCGGACGCTTCGTGTGGGCGAGTGCAAGCGATTGGCTGGGCCGTCGCGCCACGTACCTGTGCTTCTTCGCGCTGCAGGTCGTGCTCTTCCTCGCGATTCCGCGTCTCGCGGCGGCCGGCGCGTGGTGGCCCTTCCAGCTCACGCTCTTCGCGATCTTCACGATGTACGGCGGTGGCTTCGCCACGATTCCCGCGTATCTCGCCGATGTGTTCGGCACACGCTTTGTGGGCGCGATTCACGGAGCCGTGCTCACCGCGTGGAGCGTGGCGGCGATTGTGGGTCCGCTGCTCATCACGGAGCTCTCCGCGCGCGCCCGCAACGCGGCCGGCGGCAACGCGGCGCAGGCGTACGACGCGCCGCTCCAGCTGCTTGCTGCACTGCTCGCGGTGGGATTCGTACTCACGCTGTTCGTGCGACCGGTGAGTGCCGCGCCAGCATCGCGCGGTAAGGCGTGACGTCACGACGCGTGACGGCGCGATAGGACGCCGCGTCGACAGGGGTATCGCGGCGGATGCGGCGGTTGCACCGATCCGTCGCGCCCCTTGCTCCCTGAGGTCACATGATCGCCTGGCTGCTCTCTGGTGCGCTGATGCTGTCGCCACTCGCGTCGACCGACGCGACCGACCGTCGCCTCCCTCGTCCGCACGCGGTGTCCGACACCATGACCGGTTCAGTCATCGTGGGACGCGATACGATCCCGCTGCGCCACGTCGTGGCGCGCCGCATCGCGACGGGCGGCACCTCCGTCGTGACGCAGGTGCTGCTCACGACCGCGCCCATCCCCGATTCGTTGCTCCAGGACGCGGATGCGGTCTTCTACGCCTCCAACGGCGGCCTCGTCGAGGGTGTGGCGCTGGAGATTGACGCCGAACGTGGGCGGGTGCGGGCGAGCATGCTGTCGAACGAGCGATTCGGCGGCGTGATGGTGGACGAGGAGGGGCCGGCAGTCATGCCGCGTGTGCTGACCGACACCCGTGTGGAAGGGCGCTTCGCATTGACCACGACGAATCTCGACAACCTGCCGCTGGTGATCACCGCTACGTTCGGCGCGACCATTCGGGATGGCGTGATTGCGGCGCCGACGTACGAGGACGCGGGGGTCGACTCCGTGCAGGGGAGCGTCAGCATCGGCGCCGACACCGTGGTCTTTCAGCATGTGCTCGCGCGTCGCGTGCCTTCGCTGTTCGACCGCAGCGTGACCGTGACGCAGGTGCTGCTGACGCGCGATTACGTGCCACCCGAAGCGCTCGAGAGCAACGACGCCCTGCAGCAGGCCGAGAAGGAGGGCACGGTCGCGGGGCTGCGTCTCGAGTACGAGAAGGACGGCACGCTCCTGTCCGCGATGATGCTCACCAACCGGCCCAAGCGCGGCTTCATGCTCTTCAAGGAAGGCCCGCAGTATCGCCCGGCGATGTTCACCCACGCGCGCGTCGAGGGGTCACTCGCCCTGTCGGCGACGAGTACGCAGGCGGAACCCATCGCCGTGACGGTCACGTGGGGCGCCCGCGTCCAGCCGCCTCCGCCGTAAGTCCCCGCCGGTCCGCAGTTGATTGTGGTCCCGCTGCGCCCGCGCTGACAGGGCGTATGTTATCGGGATGGCCGACCCCGAACTGACCAGTCTGCGCGCGCGCCTCGGCTCGCGGTACCACGTGGAGCGTCTGCTCGGACGCGGCGGCATGGGGGCCGTGTATCTCGCGCGCGAGCTGCGGCTCGATCGTCCCGTGGCGCTCAAGGTGCTGCCGGAGTCCGTCGCGCACGACGTGGCGCTGCGGGATCGGTTCCTGCGCGAATCGCGCCTGGCGGCGTCGTTCTCGCATCCGAACATCGTGCCCGTCTACGCGGTGGAGGAGCAGGACGATCTGCTCGCCTTCGCAATGGGGTACATCGAAGGCGAGAGTCTGGCCGAACGCGTGGCCCGCAACGGGCCGCTGACGGCGCGCGAAACGGTGCGCATGCTGCAGGACGTGAGCTACGCGCTCGGCTACGCGCACGCGCGCGGCGTCGTGCATCGCGACATCAAGCCGGACAACATCATGCTCGAGCGTGCGACAGGACGCGCGCTGGTCATGGATTTCGGCATTGCGCGACGCGCCTCCACCGACGCGCAGCCCGCCGATGGACTCACGCGCGTCGGCGAAGTTGTCGGCACCGCGGAGTACATGAGCCCCGAGCAGGCCACGGCCGATGCGATCGATGGGCGCAGTGATCTGTACAGCCTCGGGCTGGTGGCGTGGTTCGCGCTCACGGGACGCGCCGCGATGGCCGGGGGGTCGACGCAGCAGGTGCTCGTTCGCCAGCTCACGACCACCTTGCCGTCGATCGCGAGCGAACGCGCCGATCTGCCCGCGGCGCTGGTCGACGTGATCGATCGGTGCGTCGCCAAGGAGCCGACCGCGCGATTCGACGACGCGGCGGCGCTGGTGGAGGCGCTCGAGCAAGGACAGCTTGGTGCGTCCGACATTCCGCTGCCCATCCGACAGCTCGCCAACGAACTCGGGACGATCGGATTGGTGGTGGCATTCACGACGTTGGCGTGGAGCTATCTCGCGGCGCGGCTCGATTACAGCGATCTCGACAACGTCGATGCCCTGACGCCGTTCGTCGTGCTGGGCACGGTCGTGCTGGCGCGGTTGGGGCAGACGCTGGCGGAGGCCCGTCGACTCTCGCGACTCGGCTTCGATCGCGCCGCTGTCTTCACCGGTCTGCGTGGCGTGGTCGATGAAGCCGAAGGTGTGCGCGCGGCGGCGCGCGTCGATCCTCGACGCCAGGCGGAGCGTCGGCGCGTGGTGAAGACCGCGTTCCTGATGCTCGGACTCGGCATCGCCTCCTACGCGATCGTGCTGGCGGTGCGCGTGCCGTACGGTCCGAACGGATGGCGCATTGGTCCGCTCGGTGTGGCCATTGCCTTCAATGGTGTGGCCTGCCTGAGTGTCGCGTTCGTGTTGTGGTTGCGCAGCCCGATGCGCATGCCCGTCGGCGAACGTGCGTTTCGATTGTTCTGGCTGCGCGGCCCGGGCCGCTGGCTGATTGCGTGGGCCGTGGGCCGTCGGTCGAGCACAGCGGCGGGTGCGACGACGGGCGTCACGTCCGCACCGCGCCCCAGCACGGTGCGTGGTGCCTCCCTGGAGACTGCACCTGCCCCGACACGCCAGCCTGGCGATCACCGGCTTTCGGCCCTCGAAGCTCGCGTCGAGGCGCTCGAGTCGTGGCGCCGCGCGAACGGCGATCGTTGACGCGACCCTCGAAGGATCCGGCGTGACCACCAACACCACGCATCACACGTCGCCTCTCCTGACGCCACGTGCGCTCATCACGACCGATTGGATCGCGGGGGCGACCGCCGGCGTACTCATGCTGGCGCTGCATCCGTGGCTCAGTCGCTGGTACGTGCTGCCGCAGACGCTGCTTCTCATCATCGCCGCCGCCAACGTCGGCTACGCGATGGTCTCGTTCACGATGGCGAGGCGCGCTCGCGGCGCACACGTGCCAGGCCTTCGCCTCATGGCGGTCGCCAACATGATGTGGGGTGGCGTGTGCGTGATCCTGGGGGTGCGGTGGTTCGGGAGTGCGAGCGTGTGGGGACTCGCGCAACTGTTCGGCGAGGCCGTGTTGGTGGGTGGGCTTGGCATCGTGGAGTGGGTCGTCTCGGGGCGTGAGGCCGCGTGACCGAAGGACCACCCCCGCCGCACCGTTCGACGGCGCCCACCTCGTCACCCTGCATCAAGGTGTGTCGCCTCGATGCGCAGGACCGCTGCTACGGCTGCGGACGCACGCGCTGGGAGATCGCGAGTTGGTCGACCATGTCGCTCGACGAACGACGCGCTGTCAACGCGCGCATCGGATTTCGCGGCCACGGGGAGAACCGCTAGAGTCGGCACATGCCCCCCGTGCGCCAGCCGCCGCGAGGCAGCAGATTGCCGGTGACAGCGGTTGCACGGCGCTTCTCCAATCGGTCTCCTGATGTTGCCAGAGTTCATCGGTCGCTACCGCATCGTCGGGCTGCTCGGCGAAGGCGGGATGGGCACCGTCTACGAAGCGGAGATCACCAATCCGCAGCGACGCGTCGCCCTCAAGGTCATTCGACGCGACTTCGTGTCGTCCGAAGTGGCGCGTCGCTTCGCGCGCGAATCGGAGACACTCGCGCGACTGCAGCATCCCGGGATTGCGCAAGTCTACGAAGCGGGAACGGCCGACGGCCCCAACGGCTCGCAGTCCTACTTCGCGATGGAACTCGTGCGCGGCGTGCCGCTGACGGAGTTTGCCAACCGTCAGGCGCTCAGCCTGCGCGATCGCCTCGATCTCTTCGCGCGCGTGTGCGACGCCGTGCACTACGCCCACCGACAGGGCGTGATTCACCGCGACCTGAAGCCGGCCAACATTCTCGTGGACGAGAGCGGCCAACCCAAGGTGCTCGACTTCGGCGTCGCGCGCGTGATCACCCCCGACGTGATCGAAACGCGACAGACGAGCGTGGGCGAGATGGTGGGCACGCTGCAGTACATGAGTCCGGAGCAGGTCAACGCCAACCCCGACGACATCGACGCGCGCAGCGATGTGTATTCGCTGGGCGTGATGTTGTACGAACTCATCTCGGGCCGCCTGCCCTACACGTTCGAGCGCACCCTGCTGCATGAAGCGGCGCGCATCATCCTGCAGCAGGACCCGGCGCCGCTCAGCTCGCTCGATCGCAAGCTGCGAGGCGATGTCGAGATCATCGTCGGCAAGTCGCTCGAGAAGGAGAAGACCCGACGTTATGCCTCGGCCGATGCACTCGGCAGCGACGTGCGGCGTTTTCTGCGCGACGAGCCCATCATCGCGCGTCCCGCCAGTCCGTTCTATCAGCTCGTCAAGTTCACGCGTCGCAACCGCGCGCTCGTGTTCGGGAGCGGCGCGGTGGTCACGGTGATCGCCGTCGCGTTGACAGTCGGGCTCCTCACGAGTCGCGCCGAAGCCGAGCGGCTCGCGGTCGCCGTCGGTGCGGCAC
>ERZ1066121.208-NODE-208-length-54556-cov-15.446414_pt1 | contig 54556 bp, 41 predicted proteins | sample MGYA00382768_ERZ1066121 | MGnify/ENA primary metagenome ERZ1066121 (study PRJEB33369, sample SAMEA5778351) | biofilm metagenome | biome: Industrial cooling water; feature: Water cooling tower basin; material: Biofilm | place: United Arab Emirates | collected...
GTATCCGCTCAATAAGTAGGGGTAGCCTCCTAGCACAACAGCATGGCGCCATTAGGAGCGTAAAGTAAACGTATCGCACGCTTATAAAAGCCAATGATATTGCCCTATTGCCTCAAAGTCTTAAAAAAGAGGCGCCTTATGCTATTCATGTATTTGAACTGATACGTCATGCATTAATGGTGGTGCCTCAAAGCGTATATGTAGCACGAAAAAATAAAATATTGTTTTGGTAACATGGTGCCGTAGAATATGATACATGACGCAAAATCCAGAAAGTAAAAAGTTAGTACCTGACTTGCTGCAAAGCATTGACCCAAGAGGAATTGCAGACGCTTCATTGCGGCAAAGTATAGAAGTACTTCTGAACTTAATAGAGGAACAAAATTTAAAGATAAAAAGTTTAGAAGAAGAAATTCAAAAACTTCGGGATGAAAACAATCGTCTTAAAGGAGAGAAGGGTAAGCCAGACATCAAAGCCAATAAAACGAGCGGATTTAAGAAAGACCATTCGTCAGAGAAAGAACGTAAAACTCATAAAGGGCATACTAAGAGCAGTAAAAACGCCAGTATTAAGATAGATCGAGAATGGATTTTGGAGTATCCAGAATCTGAGCTACCAGCGGATGCGGAGTTTAAGGGTTACGAAAAAGTAATTATACAAGATATCTCACTTGAAACCGATAATGTACTATTCCTGAAACCAAAATTCTACTCAGCTTCTGAAGGTAAAACATACTTGGCGCCATTACCAACAGGTTACGACGGAGAGTTTGGTCCAGGAATTAAAGCTTTAGTCATAAGCCTGTACTATGGAGGCAATATGACTCAAGGTAAATTATTAGAATTTTTAGAAGATATTGGTATTTCAATGTCAGCAGGCTATTTGTCAAATCTGCTAATTAAAAATGATTCTGGATTTGAATCTGAATATAACGAAGTATATATATCTGGGCTAGAAAGTACTACTTGGCAGCACTTAGACCAAACGTCCGCGCGTGTTAAGGGCATAAATCAGACTACGAATGTTGTTTGTAACCCATTGTATACAGTTTATTCAACGACTCTAAAAAAAGATAGATTAAGTGTACTAGGGGTATTACAGAATAAACAAAAGCTTGAGTTTGTTCTCAATGAGCTTACCTATGAGCTATTGAATACTTTGAATGTACCCGTAAAGTGGAGTAATCAACTTAAATTATTGCCTCAAGAAACAGTTTTTACAGAGTCAGAATTTAATTCTCTGCTTGATACGTATTTGAAGAAACTAGGTTCTCAACATCGTACTCGCGTATTAGAAGCGGCAGCGATTGCTTTTTATCATCAGCAAACCAACATTCCAATAGTACAAACTCTCGTATGTGATGATGCTCCTCAATTTAAACTATTGACGAATAATTTAGCTCTATGTTGGGTACATGAAGGGCGCCATTATAAAAAGCTGACTCCGTTTGTTGCCTGCCATCAAAAAATTTTAGACGACTTTCTTTCTGAGTTTTGGGATTACTACCGGGAACTGCTTGCTTATAGCGATTCTCCTTCTGTAAAGAACAAACTTTGGCTTCAGTCAAGATTTTGGGAAATCTTCGGTACTGAAAGTGGTTATAAGCAGTTAGACGAGCGAAAAAAGTTAACAGCAGCAAAAGTTTCTGAGTTACTTTTAGTTCTAGAGTATCCTGAACTGCCGTTACATAATAATCCTGCTGAACTAGCTGCCAGAACAATGGTGCAGCGACGCAACATTAGTTATGCGACTCAGACGAGTGAGGGTACTAGAGCTTGGGATATATTTATGTCTCTTGTTGCCACTACTCGAAAATTAGGAATAAGCTTTTTCAAGTACATACAAGACCGTATTTCTAAGAATTATGATATCCCATCTTTAGGAGATGTTATTAGAGATAAATGTGTTCAAAACCATCAGCCCTTGTTTTGGCAAGATGAATTATTTTGTATGTCAGGGTAAACACTCTTAGATTAACTTGTTGGTTAAATTAAAAACTCACTGCATTTAAGGATTGGTGTGCATGTATTTGTGCTGGATAAAAATTTCCGTGTTTGCCAATGCAGGTAATCCACGCTGTTGTTGGTACGTTTGAAAGTGCGTTATTAAAGAAGTGCTATTGTAGTTTGTATCTTTTGGGAGCATCCAATGAAGGCAGATAGGCTTTTTTAGACCAACCATATAGTAAGGTTTCTGGCGCCGAATAATTATGTTTCTTCCGTTCATTGGATGCTCCCGTATCTTTTATTGTTATGTAGTTAGCTCTTCCACTTCGTAATTAATATTATCTTGATATAAATTACTGTTAGCAACGTTCTGTGGCGCAGCGGGCGCTCTGCGCCCGCATGGCTTAAGTTATTTGTATAAATAATAAATATATCCAACAACAAAGAGAATCACTATTTACCCCAACTTATTGAGCCGATACCAAGATTTTGCTAAGATTTATTTGAGCAAAGCACATCGCTACTACGATAAATGGGGAGCAAAAGCGAAAGTCAAACAATTAGAAACATCTTATCCGTATTTAGTTATCGACTCCAAAGAACCGATAACTGCTACCCAACAAAAATTCTCGCTTGATATTGCAACCGTAGTTAAAGCTTCGTTAGCACTTTCTCGTGAACTTATTCCTAGTCGCTTAAACAACAAGCTTTTACATTTAGTTCGAGAAAACGCAGGCGCCGAGAAAGTATACTTTATAATTAAGCAGAATAATCAACTCATCATCGAATCATCGCTTGTGGGTGATAACGATGATAATACCGTATGGCAACGCATCCCTCTCACCGAAAGCTATCAGTTACCCGTTTCTTTAATCAACTATATCGAACGCACGCAAACGCACTTAGTATTAGATGATGCATCAAAATCATTAGAATTTAACAGCGACCCATATATAATTATTACCAAACCGTTATCGGTACTAGCTTTACCAATTATCCATACAGGTAAATTGTTAGGAGTTTTATACTTAGAGAATAATTTAGTTAAAGGCGCCTTTACAAGTGAAAGAGTCGAGCTTTTACAAGTTATTGCGTCACAAGCAGCAATATCCCTAGAAAACGCGCGATTTTACGCCACCTTAGAAGCGCGTGTAAGTGAGCGTACTCAAGAATTAGAAACAGCACTCGAAGAACTCAACCGCACCCAAATACAATTAATTCAAAGTGAGAAAATGTCAGGTTTAGGACAGTTAATAGCTGGTATAGCGCATGAAATAAATAATCCAGTTAGTTTTATATTTGGAAACTTACTACATACAAAAGAATATACTGATTATTTACTGGAATTAATTAAATTATATCAAGACGAACTTCCAAACCCTAGCACAAAAATATTAAATAAAATTAACGAAATCGATTTAGACTTTATCTCAGAAGATTTACCTCAAATTATCGAATCGATGTATACTGGCGCCAAACGAATAAAAGATGTAATACTTTCTTTACGCACCTTTTCACGTCTCGATGAAGCAATATTTAAAGAAGTTGACATTCACTTAGGTATCGAAAGCACTTTAATGATACTTCAGCAAAAGCTAGGAAATATTCAAATTATCAAAGACTACGGTGACATTCCACAAGTTAATTGTTTTGCTGGAGAAATAAATCAAGTTATATTGAACATACTTACTAACGCTATTGATGCTTTAAATGTATCTGACGGTAAAATCTGGATAAAAACCTATCTTAGCGAAGATAGTTATATAGCGATTGAGATAGCTGACAACGGTATTGGCATGAGCCAAGATATATTAAGCAAAATCTTCGACCCATTCTTTACTACCAAGGCAGTTGGCAAAGGTACTGGTTTAGGGTTATCAATATGTTATCAAATTATTGTTGAGAAACATCAAGGTAAATTAAATTGTACCTCGGCGCCGAACCAAGGTAGTAAGTTTATAATTTTATTGCCCAGATGATCCCCCCAACCCCCCTTAGTAAGGGGGGGCTTAAGATTTGTTTAAGGCTCTTATTATTAAGGGCTTTAAATACTTCTTGTTCCCCCCTTATTAAGGGGGGCTAGGGGGGATTAAACTATTCAACATCACTTTTCTAGACATTCTATAAGCAAATAAAAAAATGAAATTAAAAATATTTTTCCTTGCCACATTACTAACCCTCTCCATCACCGCACCCTCGAACCAAGCTTTAGCGCAAACCAAAACCAAACGAATAGCAAATCAAATTCAAACTCTCAAACAATCAGAAAAACGCTGGATACTAGTAGATATATCCAAGCAAACATTAACAGCTTGGGAAGGAAACAACCCTGTTTACGCAGTCAAAGTTTCGACAGGTAAGAAAAAGACTCCTACTTTAATAGGAGCTTTTAATATTCAAACCAAACACCGTAAAGCGAGAATGCGCGGCGCCGACTATGATGTACAGAATGTGCCATATGTAATGTATTATGATGGCGGTTATGGAATTCATGGCGCCTATTGGCATCGTAGTTTTGGTACACCTGTTAGTCGGGGTTGTGTGAACGTGGCGCCGAATCATGCAAAATGGTTATATGATTGGGCAACAGTAGGAACACCCGTAATTGTTCAGAAATAATATATTGTAAAACTTAAATATGTGGCGCCACTGAGTAGTATATATATGGATAACAGCTTGGTTTCTACACTCCCAGAGAGTTTAAGATGAAAAAATTAGGACTTCTATCTTTTGTACTCTTCTTGAGCCTTTAACCAAGACTGTAAATCATCTAAGGAAGTAAAATCTAACTAAGCCTCGGTTAATTTACGAAGAGTTGGTAAGGGTAAACTTAAAATTCGTGAACGCATCTCTTCAGATAATTCTTGCCCAAACCGCTTCTTAAAAAGGCGGAAGAGGACGGGCAAGGATGCCCATCCCACAAGGATATTTTGGGTGTTTTTTATTTGGAAGTCCTTAAGTTCTGAATGTGGAATCCAAAGCTTGGAAAACCTTTTCTCGTAAATGGTTTGCGTGTTGATTAGTAATGGATGAGTGTAGAGAGCGTAGTGCCATTCGCACCAGCAAATTCTTTTGTCCAGGCTGCATTTTTAAACGTTGAATTACAGCTAGGCGTAATTGCTCGTATGCAGTTTCGCTCTTAATATCTACAGATTCCAATAATTCTGCGTCATGAGCCAATGCTGCTACAATCACCTCACAAATATCCTCTAGTTCAATGCCGTTACGAACGACTATTGACATATCTCGACAAATGCTAGGTTGATTGGACACAGGATGATAGGGGTCTAAGGTTGACATTTGACGCGCGATTGCTGGGTGAGAATTTCGCAGCAAGCGAATGTCATCCATACCTTTAACTAGCATGGCTAATCGATCTAACCCGAAGCCACTTGCTAAACCGGAATAACCCTCTAACCCACTATCTACAAATAATTGGGGATGAGCTTCACCACATTCTCCAATTTCAATCCAGTGGTCACCTTGTTTCACCTCAATTTCTAAACCTCTTACTGTATAAGGGTGAGTGGTTTCATTAAGGCGATACTTCCAACCTGGAAGAACTGCATTAAGAATTATTTGAATTAGTTGCAATATATCTTGGCGATTTAGTTGCTGAGTATTGCTAATCATCCAAATATCCATTTGATGCGGTTCCCCCACATGGCGTTTATCCACGACATCGCGACGATAGCAAATGCCAGGAAGCATCAATAACTGGTGGACTGACTTTTGCTTAAGTTGAGATAATATCTGAGGTATGAGACAAGTGGTGTGCGTTCGCAATAACTTGTCTTCACTTAAGTAGCGCGTATATTTAGGATGACGAGATAAACTGTCTTTAGGGAAATACAGACGGTCGAAGTTATCTGCAACGGTTGTAACTGGAGCAGAGCGTACAATTTCAGGATGTGGATAGCCTGCTACTTTCAGTGAAGAAGCAATTTTGTCAACAATAAGATTGATGGCATGTGTGCCATTTGCCGGATCGGTGAGATCCGGCTTTAAAAGTCCAGGTAGTTCATAAGTTCACAATTGTAGTATAAATGTAGTATAGCATCGAATTACTAACTACTACTCACAAATTGCACTGCTTTCCGCAAAAGTACCACAGGACTGACATTTTTCTTCATGATATAAATCTTTATAAATATGCATATTGTTGTAAATACCTCAACTTAGTTGTGCAACTAGTTGATTTTCTAGTAAAGTTTCATTTGTTAACAAATCCTCTACGGTAATTCGTAAAAATCGCTGTTTATCAACTTGAAAGTATATTTTAACTCTGTCGCTGCCTGGAAATCCTGGAGGTGTGAGATTTGCAATAGTTCTGGCGCCTTCTGTATCATTAAGGGGTTTAACGGTAGTTGCACCGCTATCTAGGCGCCTTGTTATTAATCTATCACCATCAAAAAATATTTCGGTACCACCAGTTTCGGCGCCGAGTTCACCCATAATTAATTCTATGCTGGGTTGATTTTCTAGCGAGGCGCCTAATAATAGTTCTATTGGTTGACTCATTGGATAAGGTTGTCCAGATTTGACGATGGGGTGCCAACTGTGACGACTGTTACGTTTATCCCAATAGCGAATGCCGTAGCTGTGATATAAGAAGTCTTTAATTTCTACACCTTGCGTTAATTGTAAGGCGCCTTGAGCAATTGCTTCAAACGGACGCTCGCTCTTGATTTTAGTTGTATCAAAATAATTTTTTATCCATGTTTGCACTGCTGGTAGCTGTGATGTTCCACCGACTAACAACACTGAGTTAATATCTGTAACCTCAATACCCTGGCGCCGTGCTTGTTGGAGTAAACTTGTCATTGAGTCATCGAGACGTTCAAAAAATGCGTGTTGTTTGAGAATATTCTCGAACATCTCGCGGTTTAAATCGAGTTCGTAGGTTTCAAACGTTTGGTCATTAAAATATACTTCGCTTGCAGTGGTTTGCGTCGAAAGCTGAATTTTGACTTTTTCTGCCAGACGGGTAGTTAAGGGACTTGCAACTAAACCTGTGTTTTTAACAAAATAATCTACTACCCAGTTATCAATATCTGTACCACCTAAGTTTTGCCCTGCTTTTGCTAGTACGCGCGCGGTTTTTACTTTCTGTTTAGAGTCTTCTGCTAAAGACTTGTTACCAAATTTTAATAAAAAACCTAATGGTTTACTGTTGGCTTGTTGTGCGCTTTTATCTAACCGTACCAATGATAAGTCGAGTGTACCACCACCGAAGTCGATAACTAATAATATATCTTGGTCGGCAATTCCATAACCTAGTGCTGCTGCGGTCGGTTCATCTAACATCCGCACTTCTTGCACTTCTAAATCTTGACAAACGCTTCCTAACCAGTGACGATATGCTTCAAAGCTATCGACGGGTACTGTTAATACTAATGAGTCGGCAACTTCGGGTTGTGCTGTACTTAACTGTGTGATGACTGAAGTCAAAAACCATTTGCCTACCTGCTCAAATGTGATATCTTGTCCATCGAGTTCAGGCATAAATCCTTGAATATTGGCGCCAATACCACGCTTGAAACTGCGAAAAAATCTTGGCTCGTTCGATAAGTCTAAACCTTTATCACGTACTTGTTGCCCAATCAATACCTGACTTCTAGCTGCATCCTCTACATATACCAAGCTGGGAATTAGCGGTGGGTTCAAGCTTTGCTGAATCGATAAACCTGGTATACTAAGGGTCTCCGGTTGCTGTGTGACAGGGTTCCAGCGCGCGATGACGGTATTACTGGTGCCAAAATCGATTGCTATTGTCATTTCTTCTCAACAAGCACTTGTCAACTAATTAACAATCTCGGTTTTGTGATTACCGACATTTATACAAAAGCGATTAATACCTCCTATCTTACAACACATCTTGAAAGAAATTTTGACTAGTTGTGGCACAGCCTTCCCAGGCTGTGTAATTGTGTAACTATTTTTACCACACAGTCACATTAGGTATAGAGAGCAGAGTTAGATAATATCAACTCTATATTTCAGCATTTATACTTAATATTAATCTTAAAAATACCTGAAAAAGTGTCTTGGTTGCTGTATTTACTTTTATCCTTAATTGCGAGGATATAAAAAATTACACGCGGTAGCATAATGACTGAAGATAGAAAATATTATATTGATTTTTCTGCTATAAGGAGAAATATTCTCTATGATATATGAGATCAGACCGAGTACTGACTACAATTAGTACAGTTTATGGTTAGTTATGCAAAAAATCAAACAATCACCAAACAGTCGCTTTGAACTTTAGTCAACATATCTTTGAATGCTTTTGTGTAACATCCTTCTTCATCCACGACTCTACGGAGTGTATACTCGCCAATACGGACAGTCCCACCGAACCAAAGGTTCTTTCGCTGCCATGTATCTCCGTTGTTAGTGTTAGTATCTTGGTACATTGTGGCATTTACGACCCATTTTGGTATTGGTATTCCAAACGACAACGGTGTAACTTGCGCGCGCTGTAAGGTATTATCTTCAAATTGGATTTTATAGGTAAATCGCGATAATTGGGCGCCAATAAGTAGTAACCATCCTGGAATCGATTTATGAAATGTCCATTGGAGAGGAGCAAAGACGGGTAAAAACAAAACAAGGTTTTCTTTGTCCCACTCTAGGTTATACATGGTGATGCAATGGTCTGGAAGAGGATTACCGTCCATAAAGAATACACCTTTTAGAACGGTTGGTAAGTCAGTTGGTTTAACTGGAACCATCCAATTCGCAATATTTGCAAGTTGTCGTGTTTCAATTTTAGAAGTCATATGAATAACTAAAAAGTGCTGAGTGCTGAGTGCTGAGTGTTCATAACTGTTTGCTGAAGCCTTGTAATATTAAGGTATTTGGGGTAACTGCGGTTACTTTTTGAAAATCCCATTTAACTTCTGTAAAAAATTCCCATTGATATTTTTTAAAGAGGTATAAACAAAACATCTTGATTATACCAACCGATAAAGACCTACCGGGACACGCGCGCTCATGTTCTTTACCGTTCCAAGATAAAATATCTGAAAAGTCACGCTCAATGTTAAAGCTATCTGGATTTTCGTATTTTTTCGGGTCGCGATTTGCTGTGAAAATTGAGCCAAGTAATCGTGTCCCTTTTTGAAATGGGCATTTTTGGCTGCCAATTGTAACTTCACCTGGTTGTTTTGCAAGTTGACTAACAAATCGTACTGGTGGGTAGAAGCGTGCGGTTTCTAGAATGACTTTATCGACAATTGCTAATTGTTCTAACGCACTTCCTTCTGGTGTTTGCTCTCCATTCCAAACAGCGTTAACTTCTGATATTACATTATTTCTTAGGGTCTTATCTAAGCATAAAACCCCTATTACAGACCCTAATAGTGCGCTTGTTCCTGCTGTTCCAGCTACATGAATTGTATCAAAAAGACTGTTGGCTATTTGGTGTTCGTTTAATTGGTATTCGGCGCCTGTTTCAAGATAAGCTTTCCATTGAGGTGATTGTTTGTATTTCTCTATTAAGCGCTTACGATGTTGGATAATTGGTCTTGTTCTAAAACCAAGCAGTGTTTTACTAATAAAATTGGGCAAAGATGAAAGGGGCAATCCTTTGATATACCCTGCTGATGCGATAGTTTCTTCTTTTGATAATGATATATCAAAAACCAGTTTATGCAGAATCCAAACCATCATTCTGGGCAAATCTTCTCCAACATGCAATTTGCCTTCTGTGGCAGCGTCTGCCAAAACTTTATCGACTAAATGCCCTAATATATCTGCTTTTTCAATTGGGTTTGATAAGGCTTGTAATATTACAGCACGACTTCCTGTATGTTCCAAACCGTTCATTCCCAAGGTTAGCGGATTGCCAAGCATGTAACTAGGAGCTAATATTCTAATAATGCCTAAATCATTTCCTCGCCATTGAGGTTCTGTTTGCATTAATTCTTTTACATCAGCATGAGAAGCGTGCATTATTGCTTGGTCTACTGCGTAAAATTTATCACCAATGTTTTGTTTGCGGACGTTGAGAACATCTGTCCATGCTCTAAGTATAAGCAAGCCATCTGTGTAATAAACCCATAAGCGTAGAAGTTTACCAATAGGGCTATTATAACCAACTTTGGCGATAATACGTGAAAGCCAAAGTTGACGGTCGTGTGCTTTAAGTATTTTTTTTGGTTCCATGATAGTTTACCAAGTGTTGTAGATTTAAATGTTTATGCTTTGAGGAATTCGAGAAGGAAGCAAATATTCGTAAGTTGGACGGTGCAAATTACGGTCATTGATAATTTCTTCAATTTGGATGAGATTTTTTTGGAACTTATCTAATAATGGTTTTACCTGTGCTGGAAAGTGTCCTGGTGAATAATTACCGAGATTTTTGTAATAAATAGAACCGAGCAAAGTCAATACATTTAGTTGTCTTTGAGCTTGTTCTAGAGGTGGAAGTAAATTCAAATAGTCTTGTTCTGTAACCTCACCTTTTAGTGTCGAAGCTGGCATATAACCTGCTAGCGGCGCCGCAGCTGCATAGCTCATCAAATCTTTTTGTGGATAGTTGACGGCGCCATGTTGTGCAGTTGCGGTAAAAATAATCAGCGTCGCAGCATCTATTAAGTAATTAAGCGTTTGGATACTACCATTCTCACCAAAATCAGGTACACGTCCCCCGTCTAATGCTTGTACTTCTGCTGCCCATGCTTGAAGGGCTGTATCATTTTGAACGTCTTGATTTGTCGAGTAATAAACACTTAGATAGTCAGATACCCATTGGTGAATGGCATTCCAAATTAAGAGTGCATCATCTCGATAAGGATAAACAGGCAATAAGTTGGGGTCATCGACTCCTCGTTGCTTGAGTTGTTTCGGTAACATGGCGCCATTAAAACCATAGCTTCGTAACCCAAGTGCGACTAAAACCCGTGAGTTATCGATGGTTGAACCAAGCAATTGATCGACTGCACCACCGGGTGCAATTAAAAGTCGTTGAGCAGCATCGTTAATTGCTAAAGTGCCTTCAAAATGCGGACGTAAAAGTATGCTTAAGGGATGATTATCTGGAAGTTGCCGTCTCGTCGCTAGAACAAAAGCACCGACAAATAAGTGAGTTCGCCCAAGATGACTAACTGCTTCGTGGTAATTGGTGTCTGCTATAGTAACAATTGTTCTGGCAAATAACCAAGCGTATTTATTTGATTTAGGTGTAATAATTGGATGGGCGCCTGGATTTTGACCGCATTGAATAGCTACTGCTTGCAGTGAGCGATTGGAATTTTCAGCTTTCGGAACAGCAAAAAGCGCTATGGGAGCATAAAGGTACTTTTGATATCTTGAATAAGTACCATTGACTGCATTGTCTAAAATTTTATAGTCGGCTAAATAAAGTCTTCCTTCCTTGAGTGCTAGTTCTAATGAATCATCATTTCCCATTACTGCCTGATAATGAGAATCTTCGATGGGAAAGTTGGCGCTTTTTCTAGATACTCGTTCAATCATTAGCGGGTTAAAACCAGCTACCTGCATGTAAGCAAAGCTTTCATCTTCAAGAAAAGTATTGGCAAATTGGGGTATATCAAGTACTGGTAATAATTTACTGTAATCGTTAAGACTACTTACATGTCCAGTGGGATGTCCGCTTTCTAAACGGGTATTAATGCGACCTAATAAGTCCCTAAAAATTGAGAGTCCACAGTCTTTAATAACCGAAAGCAACAACTCGTCAACTTCGCGGTAATCTTTCGACATTCTAGCGAGCAGCAACTGAGGTGCAATTTGTAGAACTCGACCCAAGATATTAAGCTGAGTTGGAAGTGCTTCTTTGCATACTGACTCAAAAATAAAATTTCTAATATCATCACGTAACGACTTAGAACCGCGATTACCTCGGTTCGTAATTAAGGTATTAACGAAAATAATTTTTAATTGCTTGACTAATAGACGATACCAAGCTATGGAAAAGTCTTCCTTTGCAGGAACGGTATCAACCATCGCTAAAGGTGGAATGCGCGTATAGTTGTATTGATACTCGTGCTTTGTATGGTCTACATTGTTAGTAGCCGGGGAATTGTTAAAGTTAAACTGTGGTGAAGTAGCCATATATACTTCGTATTCGTAGTATTTTAATAAGAGTTGTTATTCACTATTGCGTTATCACAAGCTACAATCTGGACTTTTGCAATTACGGAAAGAAACCGGGTTTCTTGGACTGGTGCATTCCGGTGAGGTAGGTGTGGCAATGCCTCACTTACAACCAACCAAAATTTCATTCTAACGGACAAACTGCGGGACTGATGAAATACCCATGTACGTCTTTTGATGCAGAAGCAATTAACATTAATTCACCATAATTGCTAATTACCCAATTATCAGCTTCGCTAATTTCAGGCTTTATTAATTGCTCTTTATAATTAGTATCTTTATGATTCAATAGTAAGTCATTGGTTGTCACCCAATCAATACTTGCTGTTAGATTACTGCGAAGCGCTCCCGAAGGTGAGATTGGTAAACCTCCACGTCCAGTAATTATAAATGTATTACCTTGCTTTACAGGACAACTTTGAGCAATTAGGTAACTAGGGTCAACAATATTAACAAGTAATTCAATTAACCCTCCTGTTGGGTCTACCTCTGGTCGATTTATTTGTACAGTACCATTTAGCTGGGAATTGGCGCCGCTTGCAGTGATATCGCTCATATTAGTGGGTGCATCACGGAATTGTAGTCCAAATAACCCGGTAGTATTAATAGTCACATTTCCACCGCGAAACTCTGTAGAATTAGCGCTAATATCGCTATTATTTTCAGAAATAGCAACCAAATTATTTGTATTAATTTTAATATTACCACCAATGTTGTTACTTCCTGTGGCATTAGTAGTAATATTACTATTTCGATGCAATATTAAATCCTTCGCATTTAAATCAATATTTCCACGACCACCAACAGTGTTGGCTGTAATCGCTGCTCGATTATCTAAACTAATAAAGTCAGCGACAATTCCTAAATTTCCTGCTGCTCCTTTACCTTTACTACTGCTGAATAGTTGGGCGCCATTAATAACTCTTAGCGTTTGAGAAGTAATATTTACATTACCAGCATTACCTATACCTGTATCTTCTACACTAGTGAAGGCGCCACTCGGACCTCTTGCACCAACTCCATCAAATAAAATGCCCTTGCGAACATTGATATTAATATTTCCAGCATCCCCCTGACCATATGTTCTGGCAGATAAGCGGGCACCGTTGCTAACTTCGAGGTTAGTCGCTCTGATGTTAATATCACCCCCATTACCAACAGAAGTAGGTGAAGTAATACTGGCGTAAATTCCACTTGCGCTATTATATCTTTCTCTAATTGCAACACCACTAAACAAAACCTCGTTTTTAACATCAACAGTAATATTGCCGGCATTGCCGGAACCAAAAACGAAAGAAGTTAATACGGCGCCATTAGTAACAGACAATGAACCTGCACTAATGTTGATATCACCTGCATTGCCTGTACTTTGAGAATTAACAGCACTTCCCAATGTACTCGGGTTTGTATTATTAGCTCCATCAAATGAAACAGTACCAAGAGCATTTACTCTAATATTGCCAGCTGAACTTTGTTTTCCAAAAATGCTGGCACTTATTGTGGAGCCGTTGGTAGCATAAAGTGAACCACCAATTTTGATGTTTATATCACCAGCTTGTCCGCTTGCTTTATCTTGCACAGTATTTTGAACTCGACTTCCGTCTTTTAAATAAACATCGCCAACAGCATTAATATCAATATTGAATGCTTTACTTTTAATAGAGCCTAACCCTTCTTTGATACCTGCTTGAAGAGTACTCTCACCTGTTAATTCTACTCGACTCCCATTAATGCCAATACTACCTCCTGTCTCACCAAGTACGCTAACAAGAGCTTTATTACTTAGCAATACATTTGTTTGTGCCGTCGTATCTCCCAACTCCACACGTCCAGACGGCGCCATTAATTTTCCACCGTTGATATTAACATTGGCGCCAGCTAGTGTTAGAGTTTTACCAGGATTAACTTGTAAATTCGCTCCTATTACTTCAATATCGCCTGGATTACTTCCATATTGTAATCCTATTGGTACATTAATACTGAGTAAGGGTGTCGCTGAAGGGTTTTTAGCACTAAATTCGTCGGAGTCGCTAAATTTAATACTATTGGCTCCGGTGGCAGTAAAAGAACCGCCAATTTCTAGTTTTGCATTTTCACCAAATATAATTCCTTTATGATTAATCAAGAATAGGTTTGCTGTACCGTTAGCTTTGATTAAACCATTGATATTAGAGATATTATTACCTGTTACCCGACTGATAATATTTTGAATGTCTGGAGTATTTTGAAAATAAGCTGTATTGCCATTAGGTACAGAAAATTCTTGAAAGCTGTGAAATAAATTACTTCCAGCTTTGGTTCCACCTTCGATCAGGTTTGTGCTATCTTGCTTAATAACAGTAGAGTTACTTGGTAGACTTGTATCAGGTATAACTTGTGCTTGGGTTGGCTGACAATTGCACAGCAACAGCCAGGTCGCGCTACTTAGAAACCATTTGATACTTAAACACTTCACAACTTTGAATACTAGGTAAGAATGCATCTGTATGTTGGGTTCCGTTCCTCCACTCAACTTACGGTAACGCATGTTGGCGCCTGTAGTAACTAGCCTATAGTAGAGCTATGCTGAATTTAATTGTAAAAATAAAATAAATTGTATTGTTTTTTGCTTTAATTCATAACTGTTTATCCGCAGAATCTCAGATTATGCGCGGGCTGGGAGTGTCAACTCCTCTCTGTGTGTAGAGACGCTCTTGAACCGGAGCGTCTCTACATATACTGCAAACGGGTTAAATATAAACTTTGTCATGCTGAACGAAACGCAGTGCAGTGAAGCATCTTAGAGATTCTAGCCTGCGGCAAATGCTCCGCATTACGCTACGCGACTAATGACATTTCTAAACCGTTCTTAGTATAAACAAAATAAATTCAATTACAATAGTAATAGTATATTTTGCCTGCTACTTAAGTTTTCTTATATCTTCGAGTAGAAGCAGCACTTATTATATCATTTTTTATATCCCTCATCATTTGAATCACCATATCATAAATAGTTATATAATCTTCATAATCTACATTTAAATACTTTCCATGTGCAATATTATTTCTGCGCTCTACAAGCAGGATATCTATGGCTTTTTCCTTAAGCTGATATTTTTTATAATCAACCCCAATGATAGTACAGATATCACGAAAAACCCAAAATTTTAAATTTGATTTAGTTTCAATTACTCCTTCATATGGAACATAAGCTCTTTTTTCTAACTCATTTAAGATAAAATCTACAGCAGCTTGCTGGAGTTAAAATTTATTAGTACTCAACTCATTAATTTTACTTTTTAAGCATAAAGCTAAAAAGCATGATTGAAGTTCATTATGCTTTAACCTTCTGAAATTAAATTAGTCAATGATTCTGGCTTAATAAATATGTGATATATCATGGGGACACTCCCCGTCACCTGTGTGACGGAGAGTATTTATGCATCTATAAAAAATTCTTTTACTTGTATTCAATGGCTTGTCTCAATTGAGAAACTTGAGCTATAATTGCGTCTACTTCTTGCGGTGTTACACCATGTAAAGCCATTGCATTACTAAGATGCTTCAAAACTGCATCAGTATGTTCAGGTTGAATATTCAAACCGGTATGTGCTTTTTCCATTGAACGACCTGTATATGGTTTGCTACCTCCAAGTGCATAAGAAATAAAAGCCGTTTGATGGCGCCGTTGTTTTTCCATGTCTGTATCAGCGAAGAAATGATTTATACTATCATCAGCTAAAATGTATTGATAAAAAACATCAACAATTTTTTCAATACATTTTTCTCTGCCAATTTTTTCGTATGATGTTAGAGCTTGCATATCTTTGTCCTTTGCTTTAATACTGCAATTTTGCTCTATTTCTTTAAATACTTCTTTGAGCTAGCTCATATTTCACAGCCAATTTCTTTACAAAACTTGAGCTACCTCAGAGAAAAAAATCGAAGACTTGAGCAAAATAGAAGCATAACAACTCAACAGTCAGTACATGCCACCCAACCTACTAAAAGGAGAAACATCATGTCATTAAAAGATAGCAACGCTTGGTATACTCAATTACAAGACCAATGTGAATATCCGAGCAATCAAGTTTTCAGCAAAGTTCTATTCAAAGATAATAACAGCCAGCATAACTTAATTTGCATTGCTACAGGCATGAGTATGGCTGAACACAGCACAAATCGTAACGCAATTATTACAGTCATATCAGGAAAAGGTACTCTTGTATTAGAAGGCGAACCAGTTATTTTAGAACCAGGTGTATTTGTATCAATGCCATCAGGAACGCGACATGCTTTGAAATCAGAAGAAAATCTTGCTTTCTTGTTGATATTTTCTGGAAATTATTAAGCAGGCTTACATCTACTTGAACGAGAAAGCTATTTCATCCAGCGCTTTCACATCTAGAATAGTAATTTTTCCACCTCGACGATAATTGATAACAGATTTTATACTTCCTATCAAACGAACACATTCTTCGTAGGTAATGCCAATACTCCGAGATATTTGATAGTAAGAAAGATTCACTTTTAAATTTTGCCCTTCTTTTGATATTTCAGTTCCATACTGTAACATCGCACACTGAATAAACCTTGCTAACCTAACTATCGCGCGTTCGGAAACCAACCCGTGTATAGTATTATGAAGTAATTGAATACGTTGATTTAAAACAGACATAATCTGTAGGGCAATTTCTGGAGTTTGTCGAATTGCCTCTAATAATGCTGTCCGCTCAATTGTGAGAATTTCACAATCTTGTTCACAAACTACCGTTGCTGGTGCAATCCCATCGCCTATTAGCACATGTACGGCGAATATATCCCCTGTGTACAAAATTCTTAATATAGTTTCTTTACCTGTGGCAGAAGTTTTTTTGATATGAATTCTTCCCGATGCAAGTGCATACAGTTTTGCTGGCAAAGAGTCACCTTCATGAAAAATAATTTCTTCACGTAGGTATCTTAGTACTTGAGAATGCTGTACTAATTGCTCTAACTCTTCTGGTTTTATAAGCGCAAAAATGTTAATTTTAATGAGTTGTTCTACAGTAGCTAACATAATAAACTTGTTCAAAACAGTTTTCTTTTAGGTTTCCTCTTAAAACTGAGCCACCTCAACAATATTATCCATAAACAGTTTATAATAGTGGGTTAACAAACATTTAGATAAACAGTGTACTAGCTTGGCGTTTAATGTCACCACATTTAATATTACTAGGAGCAGGAATCGAAAATGGCGCCTTGTATCTAACTTGTTGGGGATTACTAACTTTCAACTCTGGTTGGATACCCCTAGTTCCTTCAGCTTTAGCATTGATAGCTGTTAAAAGTCTTTTGGTCATATTTGGTCATATATAGATACAAGATATTTGCCAAAACTCATTAAAATCTCTCAAAATTCTCCTAGCATTAAGGAAGATACTTATACTTTATACAACCTTGTAAATGTCCAGTAAACCAGGCAACATCTAATAACCACCTTACCAAACTTTCTCGATTATGAACTTTAAGCAGAAATTTCACAGGCAGAATGGCTGCGTCTTTGACAAAACTTTGCCATTTAATCAACTTAGGCATACCCACTTTTTGATGCTGTTTATGAAGCAAAACGTCGTAAACAGCTAATTTCCAATATCTATCGTACAAATCTCCTATAGTGTTGCGAAAGCGGAAATGAACGAGTGCATTTGTTGCAGAATTAAGAGTTTTCCCTGCCTCTTGAATTCTCCAGCAGTAGTCAACATCTTCGAGTAAAAGCATCTTTTCATTGAAACCACTAACCATTTCATGAACTGAACGCTTAACACCAAGGTTACTGGCGCCTGCATAAGGAAAATATGGATGTTTATTAACTCCATTGCCTTCTCTGTATTTACAGCACTCAATGACCCACGGTTGATTCAGTTTCAAGTAATCATTGTAACCAGCAACAAAGTCGTACTTGGAAAGTGCCTCAATCATAGCTGCTACCCAACAAGCAGCTACTTCATCATCCGCATCGCAAAATGCAAGCGCTTCACTATATGCAACACTTGCACCAACGTTACGCGCGTGAGCAGCACATTGAATAGCAGATGCTTCCACAAAACGAAGATGAGGTAAACGGTGCTGATATTGTTTAATGATGGCTACTGTGTCATCGGTGGAGCCATTATCAACAACAATTATCTCCCACGGTAAGGAGCATTGCTGTTTAGCCAATGCCTGTAATTGAAAAGCGATGGTATCCGCAGCATTAAAACACGGTACTATCACACTTAAGTTCATAAAAATTTTATATTTCCTCCGATTAATAATGTATCGACTCCTAACCTGATAAGGTATATTTTTAAAGCTGATTATTTTGTTAGCAAAAAAATATATGTACCCCAGTAGCTTAGGAAACACTATATCAAAACTTTTTATTTTTTATAACTGCTCATCAAGAATTAAGAGGGTAACTGATGAAAACCAGCAAAGTTAATTTTTTATTACATACAGGTCGCGTAGCTAAATTCGCATTTTTCGGAGGATTGGCGATTACATTTTCTTGCAATAATGTCCTTGCTCAAATTATTCCAGATGAAACTTTAGGCGCCGAACGTACACTAATTACCCCGAATGTAAATATCAAAGGTGCAACTGCTGACCAAATTGATGGTGGCGCCGTTCGAGGCAGCAACATTTTTCACAGCTTTAGTGAATTTAATATTCAAGATGGACAACGAGTATATTTCTCAAACCCTTCTGGTATAAATAATATTCTGGGTAGAGTTACAGGTAATAACCAATCGAATATTTTGGGAACTCTAGGTGTAAATGGTAATGCCAATTTATTTATACTCAATCCCAATGGGATAATTTTTGGACAAAATGCACGTTTGGATATTGGGGGTTCATTTGTTGCTAGTACGGCAAATGCAATTCAGTTTGGCGAGCAAGGCTTTTTCAGTGCAGCTAATCCTTCTAGCCCTGCGCTATTAACAGTCAATCCAGATGCATTATTCTTTAACCAGATAAATAATAAACAAATCGAAAATCGCTCTAGGGTGGAAGCAGGGTTAAACATAGCAGGAACTCCTTTATTTGGCTTACGAGTACCAGATGGCAAAAGCTTGTTACTACTGGGGGGAGGAATTGTCATTGATTCTGGAGGTCTTCACGCATTAGGGGGTCAAGTCGAATTAGCAGGTGTGACAGTGGGAAGGTTAGGATTAACTCTCAATGGCAATAAACTGAGTATCAATCCTGAAAAAATAGAACGAGCAGATATATCTCTTCGTAACGGAGCATCTGTTAGTACTAGTAACCAAGGAGGGGGTAATATTAGGGTTTTTGGAAAACATGTGACAGTTAGTGATGGTTCGCGAATTGAAGCCAATACTCTAGGGTCGTTAGTTGGTGGAGAGTTGAGCATAGATGCTTCAGAAATATTAGAAGTAGTTGGAGAATCTGCAACTGGTCAACGTAGCGAGTTGGTTGCACGCACTACAGGAACAGGTAATGCCGGAAACTTAACAATTACTGCTCCCGTGTTTCGCATTTTAGAGGGCGCCAGGGTTTCCACTACTACCGCTGGTTCAGGAAAAGCGGGAAATTTGACGGTAACAGCATCAGAAGTCAAAGTAAGTGGTTTCACTAAAAGTCGCGAATTTGGTAGTGATTTATTTGCTCAAACTCGGAGGGGTTCAACTGGAGATGGCGGAGAATTGGCTGTTACTACCAAACGATTATTAGTGCAGGATGGGGGACAGGTCGGGGTTTCGACTTTTGGAAATGGCAATGGAGGAAAGTTAACTATCAACGCATCTGAATTGGTAGAAGTTAGTGGCTCCTCTGAAAGTATTTTAGCAGCCAACACGAATGGGAAAGGCAAGGGGGGAGACTTGATAATCAATACAGGAAAACTGCTTGTACAAGATGGTGCAGAAATTGCTGCTACTGCTAATGGTGATGGCAATGCCGGAAGTTTAATTGTAAACGCTTCAGAATCAGTACATGTACGTGGGGCTTCAGCTTCGGGTAATGTCAGTGAGTTGACTGCTGGCGCCTACGCAACAGGTAAAGGGGGAGAGTTAACAATTAACACACCACTGCTACTAGTTGAAGGGGCGGATATTTTTGCAGGAACTGCTAGTAAGGGTGATGCAGGCAATTTGACAATTAATACTAGTTATTTATTTGCTAACAATGGAGCGGCGATTTCTACTCTAACTGTTGGCAGTGGGAATGGAGGACGTTTAGCTGTAAATGCTTCAAAACAAGTGCAATTGAATGGAACTTCAGATGATGGCAAAACTACTGGTTTTTTTGCTAGTACTTACAATGTAGGTAAAGCCGGAGACTTGATTGTTGATACTCCGGTACTGATAGTTAAAAACGGCGCTCAAGTTTCAACTAGTACTATTGGTGGAGGTCAGGGAGGAAAATTAACAATAAAAGCTTCAGAGTCGGTGCTGCTCGAAGGTATTGGTAGTGGATTATCTTCTCAAGCTCAAAGAACAGGTAATGCAGGAAGCATCACCCTTAACACCCCCAACCTAACTATCCAAAAACAAGCAAGAATTGCAGCAGAAACGATTAATAAAGGCAACGCAGGAAATATAAATATTGATACTAATAAATTGATGATTCAAGATGGTGGAATTATTTCTAGTGCCACAGCAAATGAGGGAAGCGGCGGCAAGTTAACAATAAATGCGACTGAATCACTACAAGTAATAAATAATCCGAATGAACAGAGTATAACTGGTTTGTTTACTCAAACTCAAGGTACTGGAAAAGCACAAACGTTGACTATCAATACCCCAATTCTTATTCTCCAAGATGGAGCGCAGATTGACGCTGGTACCGATATTCGTAGTACAGGTTCGGGTGGAGATCTAATAGTAAATGCATCAGAATCAGTTCAATTAATTGGAACTACAGCAATTCGTAGATTTCCAAGTGGTTTATTTACTGCGACTAGAGGCACGGGAAAAGCGGGAAATCTTACGGTTAATAGTCCAACACTCATTATCCGGGATGGAGCAACTATCTCCAGCGCAACCAATAATGGTGCTGGTGGTAACATTTCAATCACTGCAAATCGCTTAGAGACTATTAATGGAGGTAAATTCCGCACTAGTACCACAGGCGTTAATAAAGCTGGCGACATCACTTTGAATGTTAAGGACAGCATACTTATAGCTGGAGTAAATAGTGGGTTGTTTGCCAACACCCAAACAGGCTCTACTGGCGATGGTGGTAATATTTTTATCGACCCTAGAAGCATAATCTTACGGGATGGCGCCCGTATTGCTGTAGATAGCCAAGGTAGCGGAAAGGGTGGTGATATTCAAATTGAAGCAGGCGCCCTTACCATAGACAATCAAGCTGCTATTTTTGCCGAAACCGCTAGCAACACTGGGGGTAGTATCACCCTTAAAATGCAAGAACTATTACTACTGCGTCGTGGTGGTCAAATCTCCACTAACGCTGGAACTAACTCTTCAGGAGGAGATGGTGGTGATATAGATATTAATGCCAAATTCATCGTCGCTCCTCCAAACGAAAACAGCGACATAACTGCGAATGCTTTTCAAGGTAGTGGTGGCAAGGTGAATATTAATGCTGCTGGGATATTTGGGCTAAAACCACTTAGTCGTCAAGAACTTGAGCGGTTTTTACAAACCACTGACCCCACAAAACTCAACCCTAGTCAGTTACAAACAAGTAACATTACTGCCATTTCTCAAACTAACCCTTCGTTAAATGGTGAAATCAATCTTAACACACCTGATAATGACCCTAGTCGTGCAATAGCAGAATTGCCTTCAGATGTAGTCGATGTTGCTGGGTTAATTAATCAAAACCTTTGTGTTGCAACTACTGGAAGTCAATTTACTATCACAGGTAGAGGTGGTTTATCTCCTTCTCCTTATGAACTTCTTAGTACAAATATAATTTGGGAAGATTGGTGGATATCAGAACCATATACTACTAAACCAACAATAACTAAGAACTCACCACGCTCCTCACCAGAAATATCTACAACAATTATTGAAGCTCAAGGTTGGGTAACTGATGCAAATGGTAATGTAATACTCACGGCAAAACCTGTTACCGTGGCGCCTAATGGTACTTGGTTACATCCTTTAAATTGCCAAACTTTTCTGTAGATGCTACAGTTGGCGCCGAACACGAAGGAAAGCTAACGAGTAACCACAAAAAGAAAAATAAACCTTTTTTACAATCTATCAACATTGCTATATCCGGCTATATTTTTCGTTTTCTATCCATAGTATTTAACTACAATATCTAACTGTATCATTCCAGATATGGGCTATCTCCAGCTTTTCTGCTTCATTAGTACAAGACAAATGTAACAATCCAGGCGCCATATTAGATAAGAAGAGAAAATCGACAACCAAAAATAAACGTATCTATTGGTGGATGTAAATAAACACTTGCATAATTCTAATTTATCATTACCACTGCCACCAGTTAAGCGCTCGCATCCCATAGAAAACAATGTGTTTGCCTTTGCTATTCCTTATCTTCCAAAAGACGACGAAATATCCTCTCCCCCATTACTACATTGCGAGGATTATCGATTAATCCTGTATCTAGTAAAAGAACACCAAAAAGTATCGCCCATCCCTTGGCTCGTTGCAGTGTGGCTTCAGAAATATTCCCATACTCTTTAATTACTTGCTTGCGCGCACTCGCCCTAGAAAACAACATCCAAATCGCCGCTAAATCGGTGGCAATATCCCCTTTGGTAATATCACCCCAATCGATAATACCTGTAATTGCACCATTCTCTACTAAGATGTTGCGCGGATGCAAATCCCCATGTAACCAAGTTGCCGACACATCGATTGGTGCATTCAAAGCCTGATTCCAAGTATTTTTTATCTCCGGTGTAATCAGGTTGGTTTTTGTTTCTAATCGTTGCATCCGTTCCAACAACATTGGCGCCCGTTGTTGCAAAGGTACACCCCGAAATGGATTTTGTGGTGCATTCGATGGTGCAGGTGTATGAAGCATACGCAAAAACGAAGCAAAATATTTTGCTTGTTCTGAGTGGGGTTCTTGTTGATCAGCTGCAACACCTACTAACCAAGGTAGTATGCTCCATCGCCACGGATAATTCTCTGTTGGTTGACCAATTCGATAGGGTTTAGGAACGGGTATGGGAAGGTGGTCGGCAAGTTGGGGAAGCCAAGTTTGTTCGTTTTCAATAAGTGTAGCTGCAACTTGACGACGGGGGAGCCGAATTGATAATTTCTCGCTCAATCGAAACATAGCATTATCCCAACCCGCATCAACTAGACGAATTGGCAGATATGCTAAATCGGGGTGTTGTTCTTGCAATAAATTGGTGACGAGGGATACATCGATTTCGACTTCCGATATTGGCGTTCCTAACCAACTAGGTTTTACTGGTATTTGCATTTTTAACTAATCTAGAACTCGTAGTAAGGATTGTATGGAATATCACATAAAATAAAAACTACACAGCATATACATAATATATTCGTATTTAATTGATTTGTATAAATAAATTTTTGAAAGAAAAATTTGATTAGAGAAGTAAACACTTGGTATACTTAGTAGTCAGATAAAATAAACAAAGCCTGTAAATGGATTGCCGACCTGTATCCGATGATGCCCTGCTAAGTCAAATCGCCAAGCATGACCAGACTGCTTTGTCTGAACTGTATAATCGCTATGCGAAAGTTATTTATTCGGTTGCCTTCAGCAGTTTGAAATCAGTAGAGGAAAGCGAAGAAGTTGTACTAGATGTTTTTTCTCAAGTATGGCGAATCGCTGAACGTTATGATACGACTAAAGGTAGAGTCGATACTTGGGTTTTTATGCTAGCCCGCAGTCGGATTTTAGATAAACTCCGCAAACTCCAGCGATCTCAATTCTCATCCCCTGTTTTAACAAAACTTTCAGAAATTGAAACATCGACAACTATAGACCCAACAGAGAATGTAGCAATTTACGAACGGCGCCAGCGCGTTAGTGATGCGCTACAACTTCTACCCAAAGAGCAGCGTCAAGTAATTGAGCTAGCTTATTATCATGGTTTAAGCCATAGTCAAATTTCTGTTCAAACCGGCATCTCTTTGGGAACCGTTAAAACCAGAATTCGGTTAGGCTTAAATAAGTTAAAATCGGCACTTGAATAACACCCGTACACTCAAACTAAACTCCCAATGGCTATTGAAAACAACTGTTTCTGCGAACTAGTTCCACTATATGTACTAGATTTACTAGCCGACTCAAAGCGGGTTTGGGTCGAGCGAGAAATTCAACAATCTCCAGAGCTAGCTGAAGAATTAGCTTATTACCAAACAGCCGCAACGGCAATTCCTTATAGCGCACCCGTTGCACCAATGGCTCCAGATTTAAAAGACCGACTGTTCGCTCGCTTACAACTGGCGCCACCATCTCAAAGAACACAGTCAGAAAATGTCGAGAAGCCATTAACGACAATACGTTTTCAAGATTTAGAATGGCAACCGTACTCAGTCCCAGGTGTAGAAATTGCGAACTTATATATAGATAATACAAAGCGCGAAGTTACCGGAGTATTACGCGCGCAAGGTGGTGTTCATTATCCTTTACACCGTCATGCAACAGGAGAAGAAATTTTTATGTTAGAAGGTGATTTAGTCGTTGATGGTAAAGTTTATGGCGCCTTCGACTATATCCGTTCTGAACCAAATTCGAGTCATGCCCCTCATACAATAGGTGGTTGTATGTTCTTCTTCCGCACTTCGATAGATGATGAATACACAACATAATCGCCAGTTATACTTTTATATATAGTTATAAGCAGATTTATTATGGCTCGTCGTCGTATTTTACAAGAGGGTCAGTCATACACGTTTCGCTCATATTTTGAAATGCCTTATGAGGCTGATGAAATCTTGGCTGAATTAGGTTATGCTCTACTTAGAACAAATCTTGAGTTACCACGTACCAATCGCCAGTTAGAACGTTTAGAAGATTTAAGGCAGCGAATCAATGATGTATTGCCATTAGTTAGTTTAAGCAGCGAGACCGCGCGACGTGAGATACTGGTTGGACCTGCATTGCTGGAAGTTGCTCGATACTGTCAATGTCAAGTAAGAATTGAGTACCCATTGTCGGTAAATGATTGGCTGAAGGGAAATTTAGATTACTTTCTTAAGCGTAATCCAGGGTTATTGGTAGTTGAGGCTAAAAATGATGACTTAACACGAGGGTTTACACAGTTGGCAGCAGAATTAATTGCAATTTCTGAAGTTGAAGAAGGTGATATATTTTACGGCGCTGTAACCATTGGTGATGTTTGGCGTTTTGGTCGGTTACAAAAAACATCACGCCAAATTTTTCAAGATGTTTCGCTATATACAATACCTGATGATTTAGAAGAATTAATGGGAATTTTAGTTGGAATTTTAGAATTAGATAATTAAAAATAAGTAACTTTGCAGTTTTATTTGGGATACTTTGTTAATTGGAATACAATACTACTCGGTTAAGAATTAAAATCCCCCCCTTATTAAGAGGGGTCAGGGGGGTTAATTCCGAGAAAATCTTTTAACCGAGCAGTATTTAATGGTTATCGTACAAGTATAACAGCCATAAATATATTTAGCAATCGCTTCGCTTGCCACTTATACATTTTATTTTTCCAGTTGAGTCTCAGACCGGCATAATTTGTAAATCTCACCCCTATCACTTTTTAGAAGAGAAACAACCCTAAAAATGATAGTACAGAGGTATATTATAATGACTATTACTGGAAGCACAAAACAATTATCCGAAATCAAGCAACCTTTCAAGCGCGCGTCTTTAGAATTTAGTGACGGTCAACCATCTTCTGTAGATGTGTCAACACCTAATGGAATCGTCAGTTTCGGGCAAAACCATCCGCTTGTTGTTGTAGCTGGGCCTTGTTCGGTTGAAAATGAAGAAATGATTATCTCTACAGCGCAAGTAGTTAAAGCATCTGGCGCCAAGTTTCTTCGAGGAGGAGCTTTTAAACCTCGCACCTCTCCTTATGCTTTCCAAGGACATGGAGAAAGCGCCCTATCTCTTTTAGCAAAAGCGAAAGAAGTTACAGGTTTAGGGATTATTACAGAATTGATGGATACTAGTGATATTGACGCAGTGGCAGCTGTTGCTGATATAATCCAAATCGGCGCCCGCAATATGCAAAATTTCTCTCTACTTAAAAAAGTAGGCGCCACTGGTAAGCCAATTTTGTTGAAACGAGGTTTGTCTGCCACCATCGAAGAATGGTTGATGGCAGCTGAGTACATTATGGCAGCTGATAATCCTAATGTAATTTTGTGCGAACGTGGCATTCGCAGTTTTGACCATAAATATACCAGAAATACACTCGATTTATCTGTTGTACCTGTATTGCGTACACTTACACATTTACCAATCATGATTGATCCCAGTCATGCTACTGGTTACTCGCAATATGTACCAACAATGGCAAAAGCATCAGTGGCAGTTGGAACAGATTCTTTAATGATAGAAGTTCATCCAGACCCAAAAGTAGCATTATGCGATGGTCCTCAGTCTTTGACACCTACAGATTATATGGAATTAATGCACGATATTAATTCGCTTGCTCAATTTGTCGGTCGTGGTCAATCTTTTACAAATTATATACCCCGTGTCACAACCCCAAAAAATCGGGTTTTCGCATAATTGACATCTTGCACAAGTGTAAGGTGGGCACTGCCCACCATACTATTGATACGATTAAATTTAACAGGTAAAATCATGTATTTTGATACACACAGCACACATAGCTACGTAACTAAAGGTGGAATATTTGTATCTCGTTCTATGACTAATATTTCCATGCAGAACGCAACGGAAGAAATATTAGTGCAATTAGATTCACAACGAGGAGGTTTACTAGCTAGTAGCTATGAATACCCTGGACGTTATAAAAGATGGGCAGTAGGTTTTGTAAATCCTCCTTTAGAAGTGTTTACTCGTGATAATTCATTTACTATCACAGCGCATAACGAACGAGGAAAGATTTTAGTTTCTTATATTGCGGAACTTTTGAGTAATTCAGCAGACCTTGAGATTACAATTCAAACAAGTAAGTCTATTACTGGTTTAGTCAAACCATCCGAACGTTTGTTTTTAGAAGAAGAACGTAGTAAGCAACCATCAGTTTTTACTGTACTTCGTGAAATTACATCTGCTTTTTATAGTTCAGAAGATGAGCATTTAGGACTGTATGGAGCATTTGGCTATGATTTAGTTTTCCAGTTTGAGCAAATGCCAAAGCTTTTGAAGCGCGCAGATGACCAAAGAGATTTGGTATTATACTTACCTGATGAACTAATTATTGTCGATTACTATCTGCAAAAAGCATTTCGCTTACAGTATGATTTTGTAACCCAAAATGGAAGTACTAGAGATTTGCCTCGCACAGGTGAAGTGATAGATTATCGAGGTAAGCGTTTGAGTGCTACAAAAAAAGCAGACCATGAACCAGGTGAGTACGAGCAACAAGTTACTACTGCCTTAGAATATTTCCGTCGTGGTGATTTATTTGAGGTTGTACCCGGTCAAAGTTTCTTTGAAACCTGTACTACATCTCCTTCTCAACTTTTCCGCACGCTTCTTTCTATCAACCCTAGTCCCTACGGATTTATTTTTAACTTAGGTTACGAGTATTTAATTGGCGCCTCTCCAGAAATGTTTGTACGTGTTGATGGTAAGCGTGTAGAAACTTGTCCGATTAGTGGTACAATACGTCGGGGACAAACGGCTATTGATGATGCTGTACAAATTCAAAAACTGCTCAACTCGCGCAAAGATGAGTCTGAGCTTACCATGTGTACAGACGTTGACCGTAATGATAAGTCGCGCATTTGCGAACCTGGGTCAGTTAAAGTTATTGGTCGGCGCCAAATTGAATTATATAGTCATTTAATTCATACTGTAGACCATGTAGAAGGATTGATGCGTCCGCAGTTTGATGCATTAGATGCATTTTTGACACATTTATGGGCTGTAACAGTAACAGGGGCGCCAAAACGTTCAGCAATGCAGTTTCTTGAACAGCACGAACGTAGTCCTAGACGTTGGTATGGTGGAGCAGTGGGATATCTAAATTTCAAGGGCAACTTAAATACTGGCTTAATTCTCCGCACTATTCAACTTAAAGACTCAATTGCAGAAGTGCGAGTTGGTGCAACAGTTCTTTACGACTCAGAACCGGAAGCTGAAGCTCAAGAAACTATTACTAAAGCTGCTGCTTTATTCCAAACACTTCGCACTTCAGATAAAAATATTAGTGTATCAAACATACCTAACGAGCAGAAAGTCAACCCAGCATTTGGTAAGCGTGTTTTACTAATCGACTACGAAGACTCATTTGTACACACCCTGGCAAATTATATCCGTCAAACAGGCGCCACAGTTACAACATTACGCCACGGGTTTTCAGAATCTATATTCGATACAGAAAAACCCGATTTAGTTATTTTGTCTCCTGGTCCCGGTAGTCCGAGTGAATTTGGCATAACACATACAATTAATGCTTGTAAAAAAAGAGAAATACCTTTATTTGGTGTGTGTTTAGGATTGCAAGCAATAGTTGAAGCACACGGAGGGTCTTTAGGAGTGCTTGATTATCCTCAACATGGTAAAGTTTCTAGCGTTTTAGTTACCGATGCAAATTCAAAGTTGTTTAAAAACTTACCAGAAACATTTGAAGTCGGTCGATACCACTCTTTATATGCATTACCTGAAAGTTTACCCAAAGAATTAAAAGTTACAGCCATGTCTTCTGACGGTGTAATTATGGGTATTGAGCATAAATCATTACCAATTGCTGCCGTTCAGTTTCATCCAGAATCAATTATGACCTTAGCTTCTGAAGTTGGGTTAGAAATTATCAAAAATGCAGTTTATTTTACAACCAGTAAATCAAAGTTATATGCTTGAAGAAATTGTTTTACACAAGCTTGAAGAAGTCGCTCTTAAGCGCACGCAACTACCTTTGTCAGATATAATGCATCAGCTAGATACTGCTCCACAGGTGAGAGATTTTTTACAAGCGCTACGACAAAACCCTGTTAAACCTAGTATTATTGCCGAAGTTAAAAAAGCTTCACCAAGTAAAGGAGTAATACGCGCAAACTTTAACCCGCTAGAAATAGCTCATTCATACGAAAGAGGTGGCGCCAGTTGTATTTCTGTACTAACCGATGAAAAATTTTTCCAGGGGAGTTTTGAGAATTTAGTAGCAATTAGAAAAAGCGTTAAAATTCCGCTTCTGTGCAAAGAGTTTATTATTGACCCTTATCAAATATATCTAGCACGAGTTAGTGGAGCAGATGCTATTTTACTAATTGCCGCTATTCTACCTGATGAAACTATCGAGTATTATCTCGAAATTACTCACCACTTAGGAATGACTGCTTTAGTCGAAGTACATTCATCTTCTGAGCTTGAAAGAGTAATGGCAATACAAAATATCAGGTTAGTTGGGATTAATAACCGAAACTTGTCTGATTTTAGTGTTGATTTAGAGGTAACTAAAAACTTGTTAATGCAGCATAAGCAAAAGTTAAATGATTTAGATATTACTGTTGTTAGTGAATCTGGCTTGTATACATCTGATGATTTAGCTTTTGTCTTAAATGCAGGCGCCGAAGCTGTGTTAATAGGGGAATCATTAGTTAGGCAAGAAGATTTGGAACGAGCTGTTAAGCAACTTTACACTAGAAAACCATGACAACTACAACTACATCAATTTCCAAACATTTTGAATATTTACGTGCTAAAAAGGAATGTGCGTTAATTCCTTTTATAACAGCAGGAGACCCAGACTTAGAAAATACCGCAGAAGCGTTACGAATTTTAGATACTAGCGGCGCCGACTTTATTGAATTAGGGGTTCCTTACTCTGACCCATTAGCAGATGGGCCAATAATTCAAGCAGCAGCAACACGCGCGCTTGACAAGGGGACTCGTTTAGCTGATGTTTTAAACATGCTACAGTCAGTAACTCGTAGTCTAAAATCACAGATTATCCTCTTTACTTATTACAACCCAATTCTTAATTTTGGTATTGAGCGTTTTCTAGAACGAGTTGCTGCTGCTGGTGTTAAAGGATTAGTCATACCAGATTTACCTTTAGAAGAAGCTGGTGATGTTATAAATTATGCTGATAGCGTTGGCGTTGAAGTTACATTACTTGTAACTCCTAATAGTTCACCTGAACGCATTAAAGCAATTGCTCTTCAATCTCGTGGATTTATTTACTTAGTAAGCGTCATCGGTGTTACAGGTATGCGAACACAAGTACAAACACGGGTTAAAGATGTAATTACTGAAATTCGCAGTGTTACAGATAAACCTATTGGTGTTGGTTTCGGCATTTCTACTCCTGAGCAAGCGAGAATTATGCGAGAGTGGGGCGCCGATGCGGTAATCGTCGGCAGTGCTTTTGTACAGCGCTTAGGAGAAACTACACCTTACCGTGGACTGCGAGCAATTCAAGAATTTTGTTGTGATTTGAAAGCTGCAATTTAGCTGTAATTAAAAGGAGAAATCATGTTACTAGATATACAAGACAAAATAAATCAGCTACCTGATGCAAATGGTCGCTTTGGTCAATTTGGCGGTAAATTTGTGCCTGAAACATTAATGCCTGCATTAAGTGAGTTAGAAGCGGCATTTCATAAGTATCGCGATGATAATGATTTTCAAACGGAATTGCAAGGTCTTTTACGCGACTACGTAGGACGCGAAACTCCTCTTTATTTTGCTGAAAGATTAACTCAACACTACGCTCGACCAGATGGCTCTGGAATGCAAATTTATTTAAAGCGTGAGGACTTAAATCATACTGGCGCCCATAAAATTAATAATGCTTTGGGTCAAGTATTATTGGCTAAACGTATGGGTAAGCAGCGAATTATTGCTGAAACCGGAGCGGGGCAACATGGTGTGGCAACTGCGACAGTCTGCGCGCGTTTTGGTTTAGAGTGCGTTATTTATATGGGCGTTCACGACATGGAACGGCAAGCTTTGAATGTCTTTAGAATGCGGTTAATGGGGGCAGAGGTTCGACCTGTAGCAGCAGGAACGGGAACGCTAAAAGATGCGACTTCTGAAGCAATTCGCGATTGGGTGACAAATGTAGAAACAACTCATTATATTCTTGGTTCTGTTGCAGGCCCTCATCCTTACCCAATGATAGTACGTGAGTTTCAAGCAATAATTGGTAAGGAAGCGCGCGTTCAGTGTCAAGAGAAATGGGGGGGACTACCAGATATATTACTCGCTTGTGTTGGTGGTGGTTCTAATGCTATTGGGCTTTTTCATGAGTTTGTGAATGAACCCGAAGTAAGTTTAATTGGTATTGAAGCAGCAGGTGAAGGAATTCATACCGATAAACACGCTGCTACTTTAACACTTGGACGTGTCGGTGTTTTACATGGCGCCCGTAGTTATCTGTTGCAAGATGATGATGGTCAGATCGTTGAAGCGCACTCTATTAGTGCAGGTTTAGATTATCCAGGTGTTGGACCAGAGCATAGTTACTTGAAGGAGTTGGGACGCGCGCGATACTACCCTATTACCGATGAAGAAGCATTAGATGCTTTAAAAAGGTTGTCGCAACTTGAGGGTATTATTCCTGCACTTGAGACATCTCACGCAATTGCTTTTTTAGAAAGGCTTGCAAAACAAGTTGCTGGTAGTCCACGAGTTGTTATTTGCTGTTCTGGACGTGGTGATAAGGATGTACAAACAGTCATATCTTGTGGCACAGCCGAAAAGCCTGTGCAATAACAGTGACTCTGCATAAATTAAGCTTCTTGGATACTACTAAATAATTGGAAGTGTTGGGTTGCGCGCTAACGTGCAACCCAACCTACAATTCTTCACCACAGTAATAACTTGAATTAAGAGGTTAAAAAATTGCCAGTAAATAACTGTATAAAAAACAAATTTAAGCACCTATGGTTGAATAATTGTCTTGCATTATCTTTATTAGTCCTCAGTGCTTATCCAGCGAGTGCAGAAACAAGTGTTTCTTCTGACCCATCTTCTATGAATCAGGTAACAAATGTTAATCAACTTAGTGATGTTCAACCGACTGATTGGGCATTTCAAGCTTTACAGTCGCTAGTAGAAAGGTATGGTTGTATTGCTGGATATCCTAATTCAACTTTCCGTGGGTCACGGGCAATGACTCGCTATGAGTTTGCAGCAGGTCTTAATGCTTGTTTAGATAGAATTAATGAACTAATAGCTACTTCAACTGCGAATGCAGTGACAAAAGAAGATTTGGCGACTTTGCAGAAATTACACGAGAGTTTTACAAATGAGTTAGCGACAATACGGGGTCGAGTCGATACTTTAGAAGTCAAAACAGCAGAACTCGAAGCCAATCAGTTTTCTACAACTACTAAGCTGCAAGGTCAGGTGATAATTTCTGCTACCACTGGTGGTTTTAGTGGTGACAGAATAGTTGATGCAACAGGTCGGGCAATTACTCAACAACCCAATGCAACTGTAGTGTATCGAGCAGGGTTAGATTTAAATACTAGTTTTAGTGGAACTGACTTGCTCAAGGTTCGCATTGAGCAAGGAAGTGGTTTTAACGAAAATGGTCAACCTGCGGGTGGAAAAGACAATGCTGGTGGTTTGCTTGAACCATTTTTTGGCAGCGCGCTTGATTACTCGATTAATCCTCCTACAAATAATATATTGGAAATATCAAGACTTTATTACTCTTTTGCTCCTACTAAAGACTTGAACGTTTCGGTAGGTCCAGTTATTCGCGCGGCTGATTATATGGACTTTAACAGTTACGCTAAACTCAGCTTTCGCGACTTTAGTACTCAAGCATTTTCAAATAACTATGTTCTGTTTCCAATTAATATTCCCAGTGGAGGAGCGGTAGTTGAGTGGAAACCAGGAGGAGGGGCATTTGCTGTGCGAGGAGCTTATACAGCAGCAGAAGTATCGAATCCAGGAAATAGTGGAGCATTTGTTGGGACTGCGCCATTCATCGGAGTTTTATATGCTGATGATTTTAGACCCGGTATTGGAAATCCTCCTAGTCCTCCTAGTCCTCGTGGTTCGAGAGGTTTATTCGGAGATACTTATCAAGGTGTGGTGGAAGTCGAATATAACCCCTCGCGTGACTTTGCCGTGCGTTTGGAATATGCAGGTGGAGAGATATTTGACAGACGTTTTGATGCTATTGGCGCCAACGTTGAACTGACTCTTGGACAACTTGGTATTTTTGGACGTTACGGTTACGGTAGTTATACTAACACTGTTTTTGGTGATATTAAACCTAATTATTGGATGGCAGGTGTTGGTATACGAGACTTACTCGTACAAGGTGCTTTAGCAGGAGTTGCCGTAGGTCAACCATTTATTGCTAACGAAATTGGCAATTCTACTCAGACTAATTATGAAGCGTTTTATAATTATCCTTTTAGTAGAAATATTCAAGTTACACCCGCAATTCAAATTATAGAGAATGCTGGCAATCAGGGAAGTAATGGAACAATTTATTCTGGTTCACTCCGTACAGTCTTTTCTTTTTAGAAATCATAGAAACCTGGTTTATCGGGCAGAAACGAGGTTTTTTCACTTTCTTTGATTAAAATAAAATCCCCGTCACTTCTTGTGTGGCGGGGATTTTTTAGCTAGTAACTTTCAATTTATAAATGCGTTCCTTGAATTTTTGCGCCCTTTCTTGATTAGGAATTTCAGATACCAAAGTTTCTATTAATTGGTTTGGACTAGAATGTGGATGTTTAGCTAAAGCTTTTTCGACAAGAACACTAGCAATAGGTCCAATAAAACTAGTTAGTTCTCGTCGGCAATTATTGAGAAACTCTGGATTACTGATTGCTGGACAGTCTACTGCTGATTGCGAATGGAATGAATTTTGCAGCTTTTCTATGTCAGTTTTTTCTGGAAGTTTAACTCGGTTCCTAAATTCATGCGCGCGTATACGGTTGGGTATTTCTGCTGATACTGAGTCAAGAAGTTCTTCTGCTGTTATATGTGGAGATTTTGCTAAAGCCTGTTTTATCAAAACACTAGCAAACGGTCCAATAAAACTTGTTAACTCTTGCTGCACATAATCTAAATATTTTGTGTTAAAAGAAACTGGTGCTTGAGAGTCTAATTTTGTAGGCGCCTGATTTTGTGACTGAGATTCAAACAATTGTATTGGTCGTGGTTCACTAATAGTTACTTTACTATTAGTTACTTTACCAGGCGTTACTTTACTAGGCGTAACATTAAGTTCAAGGATGAGTTCTTGGGCTGATTGGTAACGCTCAGTAGGTACTTCTGCTAACATTTTGTTTAGTGTGTTAGCAAAAGAAGTACTAATTTTAACATAAGACTGCCATTTCCACTCTAGCGAGTCATCTATTAAGAATTGTGGCATTCTCCCACTTAAAAGTACAATAGCACAAACAGCAAGTGCATAAATATCACTGCTAGGATAACATTTTCCTAAGCGTAACTGTTCGGGTGGAGAATAACCAAATTTTCCGACTACCGAACCATACAACGAAAAATTATTATTTGCAGGATTAGCAGATAAAAGCTGCGTGAATTTCTGTTTGACTACTCCAAAATCAATCAATACAGGTTGGGATTGATTTTGGGGAAGCATAATATTATCAAGCGAAATATCTCGGTGGATTATATTGAGGTTATGAATATAATCAAGTATGGGTAATATTTTTAACAGCCATTCTTTAACTTCGACCTCAGAAAAAGGTTTGCGTTCCTTAGTAAGACGCTCGTGTATAATTTGTGAGTAACTTTTACCGTTGATATATTCCTGTACTATAAATAATCGCTCCCCATCAGTTACCCAAGCTAAAAATTTGGGAATATGAGGATGTTCTATTTGGTATAAAACTTTAGCTTCTCTCTCGAATAATTCCCTCGATTTAAGTATAAGTTCGGCGTTTGTGGTTGCTGGTACAAACTCTTTTAATACACATTGTTCATCGAAACGCTGTGTATCAGTGGCTAAATATGTTCGTCCGAATCCACCTTGTCCAAGAGTTCGATTTATTAGATAACGTTTGTTGATTAAAGTTCCCGGCTTTATTTCTGTAATCATTGTTATTGTGCTTATTTTAACGTTTACTATATTTACTTACAGGGTCAATATTTATAAATATGCACAGTCATTATTATAATCCCCCCCAACCCACGCCACTCCCCTCAACGGAGGAGACCTCCGCACGGGGGTGGCTTCCCTTAATAAAGGGGGGCTAAGAGGGAAGTAGCAGCTAAAATGCTCTTATTAAGAGGGGCTTTCCAGTTCCCCCCTTATTAAGGGGGGCTTCCGGGGGCTTCCAGTTCCCCCCTTATTAAGGGGGGCTAGGGGGGATCAATTCTACGCAATATCAAACATGAATGTTACCATTTCTTTGCGACCGAGTGAAAAGCAAAGACCAGGTTTTAACTTATACCAAACTCCTGGGAGTGTTGGGTATTTATTTATGAAAACACCGTTAGAACTTCTTAAATCTTGAATATAGTAATCCGAACCATCAAAACGTATTTGAGCGTGCATACGTGAGACAACGTGAGAATTTGGAAAATCAGAAGTATCAATATCCACAGGAATTTTACCATTATTTTTACCGATAGTTATTACATCGAACTCTTCTGGTAGTTCAATAGTTTTATTGGTTTGCATGTGGATAAGTTGCGGAGTTGGGTGTTGTAAAATTGTTGGTGATGCTGTGGCTAGTTCTTCTTCTGGCGCCGACAGATGTGGTGGTGGCGCCGACAGATGTGGTGGCGCCGCTATATGTATAGTTTTTGCGGTAAAGCTAAATACTTTAGTAGTAAGGAAATAATTGAAGACAGCAAATGAAATTAGTGAAAAAACGGCGCTGGTGTAAAATACTGATTGTATTCCCCAATATTTGAATGCAAGACTTCCTAAAAATGGGCCGAGTGTTTGACCCCATGATACAAGAGTTAAGTTTATTGCAGTAAATCCTCCACGAGATTCGGAATTTGCAAGTCCTGCTAGTAATGACTGTGAAGTAGGAAGCGACAGACCCTGTGCAACACCCAGCAGTAACATCGGAATAAATAGTAACCAAACATTAGAAATAAAGGGTAAAATTAAAAGCGCGCAGGCAAATACTAGAAAAGAGAGTTTAATTAGTTTTATTTCAGATATATTTTGTAATAAACGTCCAAGTTGAGAAGCAACAACCGCAAGAGAAATTGACATACTAGCGAGAATTAAACCATTTTGTGCGTCCGATGTTTGAAACTTTTGTGCTGCAAAAAATGGGATATAAGTTAAACATAAAGTTTGCAGTAAAAATAAGGACATAACTGCAAATAACAATCCAATTACCGGACGAGTGTTAATGCTTTTCCAAGTACTTTTTAAGTAAGGTTTTAATTTGAACTTCTCTGTACGGTGTTGTCTTGGCAACTTTAGCATTACTATTGAGAAGAAAGCTAGCGGCACGGCAAGCAAAGCAGCTAAAAATGTATACCGCCAGTTTAGCCCACCTAATACCCCACCAATTAGAGGAAATATTGCCCCGCTAATACCAATTAAGCTAGCATTAAAAGCCATCGCCATACCTAGCGTTCTGCCACGGTAAAGGTCGCCGATAAGAGTGACTTGTAGCGGTTCTAAACTAGCGGCGCCAACACCTTGTAATAATCGCCATCCTAAATGATTTGTAAAGATAGATGTCAAACCACTGAAGGCGCCGCCAGCAGCAAATAATAATAGTGAAGGAATTAAAATTACTTTTCTACCGACAATATCAGCTAATATTCCAATTATTGGAGTAACAATAGCACTAGGTAACTGAAAAAGAGTTGATATCCAAGAAGCTTGGTCGGCAGAAATATTAAAAGCATTTTGGATAGTAGGTAAAACTGGATTGTAAATTGTTCCCCCTAAAATCCCCATCAATGTGACAAAATTAATAATATAGAAGTTTTTATCACTAAAGATGTTAGTTTGACTTCTTGGTATGCTTCTGGTAGTAGGTGGGTTCATAGTATTGATTTTGAATTTATTAATGGTTTGACATAATGTAGAGACGCGATATATCGCGTCTCTACAATTTACGTTTAATTCATGTTTAAGCTCGTGATAAAGCCATTCCTAACGCTTCTCCAGTTTGGCGCCCAACTATTCCGTCAGTAGTTAAGTTATTATCTTGCTGAAACTTAATAACAGCTTGTTCAGTATTAGTACCGAAATCACCGTCAATTGCTCCAACGTTATATCCTAATCTCGATAAATCTCCTTGTAGTCTTTGTACGTCTTGACCATTGGCGCCGCGTTGTAAAGTTGTTGGGTTCATGATTTATGACTCCTGTCATTAATTTTGTTGATATTTATTCATAGGGGTGGAATTTTGAGAGTATGCATTCTCTCATCCCCATTCCACTAATAATTGAGTAAAGCCACGAAATACAATCGTTGAAACATGCGTGAATTCTTGATTTGGGCAAAGTCGTAAGTTCGGCAATCTCTGAGACAATAACTCTAAAGCAATGCGTGCTTCTTTGCGAGCTAAGTTAGAACCGATACAGTGATGGATACCGTGACCAAATGCAAGATGGTTTGGTGTAGTCTGTGCGAAACGTTCTATATCTAACTTTTCGGCATTACTGTATTTAGCTTCGTCGCGATTAGCAGAAGCGTACATTAAAAAGATACGAGTATTTGACGGTAAGCTAATTCCAGCTAGTTCAACTTCTTGGGTAGTTGTGCGACTCATGGCAGGAATTGGAGCGTCATACCGCAGAACCTCTTCAACCACATTGGGAATTAGTGATGGGTTATCACAAATAGCTTTCCATAAATGCGGATGTTCTAATAAGTGCTTTACAGCATTGCCAATCAAATGCGAACTAGTTTTATGTCCAGCTTGAATTAACCCACATAAAATCCGCACGCTGGAAGGCATACTTAAGTCAGAGGTGACTATGTTACTTATTACATCATCCCCAGGCGCCTTTCGTCGTTCTTCGATTAAACCTGTAACATAGTGTTGCATTGCCACAAAACTATGGGCACATTTAACTTGTTCGGATGGTATTAATGGTGAAAAAACCAAAGCATTCATGTCATAGCACCATCCTTTAATTTCTGCCATCTTATCTGTAGGGATACCGTACATTGTTAAGATGGTTTCTAAGGGTAGAGGATGGGTAAATTGTGAGATAATTTCTGCTTTGCCGTCATTAATAAAAGCATCGATTAATCGATTAGATATTTTGTAAATATCACTTTCAATTGCTTCGAGCTTTTCAGGGGCGAATGCTTTCATAAACGGCGCCCGCAAGCGTTTATGTTCCTCACCATCGCTATCTACTAAGTCGCGCACTAAAGGAATACCTTGACGTAGTACTTGAAATACTTCTGGTGTAAATTCAACAATTGGACTCAAGGTATCGGCAGAAGAAAAGCGCGCTGGGTCTTTAAGAACAGCAAGAATATCATCGTAACGAGTTAGAACATATCCATTTAATAATGGGCTGTAAAAAAGTGGTTCTTCAACTCTGGCACGTTGATAAAAGGAATAAGGATTTTCAAGTTGTGAGGTAAAAGGTTGAAATTCCTCACCTAAATGAGGACAAATTGTTTTAGTCGGTTGTGTTGGATGTTGTGCTGTCATAGTTTGTTTACTCTTGACAATCGATAGTAAATGGGTTCCCCTCTGTATCAACACCTTCAGCAATTTTTACTCCTGGAGAGGGGCAACGAATTGGACTTAGCTTTAAACCGCGAAGTGTTAAAGTATGATGCGCGCTTTCAATATCACTAACGCTAAATGCAAGTTTCGGTCTATCTTTACCAATTTGCGTTTCTAAATTGCCATGCAATACTAAAGTGCATTCACCTGTAGAAAATTCTACCCATTGTTTATCGTTACGGTTATCTATACTGAGTTTCTTTTTTATCGTTAAACCCAATATATCCCGATAAAACTCTGTTTGTTTGTCAATATCTCTGACATACAGAATTGTCTTTGTTAAGCCTTGAATCATGCTCATGGTTTTATATTTTACTAATGTTGCTAGGGCTTTCTGTAACCAACTTTCAATTGTTTAGGTCCATGAAAAATAATGTTATTTGCCCACTTAATATTGTCTTCTAGCAAATGCAATTCGGGTAAACGATTAAGCAAAACGTTTAAAGCAATTTGACCTTCCGCGCGTGCTAAAGAAGAACCGAGACAATAGTGAATACCACCACCAAAACCACAACTTTTAGTATCTTCTCGCTGAATATCAAAAACTTCTGGATTTTTATAACGTAAGGGGTCACGGTTAGCAGAACCAAGCATAAGACCTACACTATCCCCACGCTTTATTTGCTGACCACCAATTTCAATATCAGCATATGCCCAGCGTGTAATCATTTGGATAGGTGTATCGTAACGAATCATTTCTTCAATAGCATTAGGCATGTATTCAGGATGAGAACGCAATAGTTGTAATGCATTAGGATTACGAAGTAGTGCGAGTATCCCTTTCGCTATTAAATTAACTGTGGTTTCATGTCCCGCTGTTAATAAGTGAGTACAAGTTGCAACAATTTCTTCATCGGTTAATTTATCTCCTTCGTCGGCAGCTTTAACCAAGTTAGAAATTAAATCATCTTGAGGATTAGCTCGTCGGTCTGTAATTATTGGCTTAAAGTAGTTGATAAACTCTTGACTGGCCTTTTCTGCATTTTCGTAAATTGCTGGTGGTGGTTTCAAACGTGATGCACTCGCATTTTGTAAAGCTAGTGCCCATTTACGGAATAATGGGTGGTCATTGGGGTCGGCGCCAAGCATCATTGCGATTACCATTATTGGTAATCGAAAAGCATATTCTTCAACTAAGTCCATTTCCCCACGTGCGTGGACATTATCTAACAAACTATCTGCGATTTGGTAAACACAAGGACGTAAATTTTCAACAACTCTAGTTGTAAAAGCTTTACTAACTAGCGATTTTAGGCGTGTGTGGTCGGGTGGTTCACGGAAAACAATCCACTTACTGACCATCGTTAAAAACGTATTATACGCTGTTGGTACTGGTGTAGTTTCTGCATCTTCGCGTTTAATAAATTCCCTCCCAAATCTTTTGTCTTCCATAATTTTCATAACATCTTCGTAGCGGAAGACATACCAGGCGCCTTGTAATTGCGGATTTGAAGATACCCCCCAATGCACTGGGTCTTGTTCTCGGTAGCGACGGTAATGAGTGTAAGGGTCTGAAATAAATTCTTGGACAAACGGATTTAATCTTTCAATTGTTGAAGTAGACATTTATTACCTCTTTTGATTTTAGATTTTGAATTTTGATCCCCCCCAACCCCCCCTTAATAAGGGGGGGCTAAGTATTTGTTTTTGTTTGCGTGTGTTTGTTTTTGTTTGCGTGTGTTTGTTTTTGTTTGCGTGTGGGGTTAGGGATTTGTTTACTCTCATGTTCCCCCCTTATTAAGGGGGGTTAGGGGGGATTTCTCTTACGCCTTAGCCAATTCCACTGGATACTTTAATTTGGAGAGCATCTGTGTCATTTGCTCGCGTCCGGAGTTGAAAGTATTTATCACAGATGGTCGCGATTCTAAACGTTTGACATAATTCGTCAAATTAGATAAATGCTCGTAGTTATAAACGATACGCAAATAAGCTAAAGTAGGAGCCGCAGCGCAATCAGAAGCCGAAAATTCATCCACAAGCCAAGTACGGGAAGCGAGTCGCTCATCAAGTAACAAGAGTGCAGTCTCCATTAATTTGCTTGCTTTGATAACATTAGCGGCGCCTCGTGCTTCAATTGGACGTTGAGTGTCACTAAATAATGCTTCGCGTCCGGTGTTGATATAAACATCAATAATTCGCTCTAGCATCCGTGTTTCTAAAGCTTTATCTGAATTTACAGGAATAAGCTGCGGCGCGCACGGGTAAGTTTTATCAAGGTATTCAATGATGATGCTAGCTTCAAATAATACTGTACCATCATCAGTAACTAAGGTAGGTACTTTGCCAAAAGGGTTAATATTTAAATAGTTTTGACGTACCTCTGGGTCGAAAAGATTAACTTCAACAGGTGTAAAATTAATCTCTTTTTCATAAAGAGCAATCAGTACTCTTTGCGAATAGGATGAGGCTGGGGCATAGTAAAGCTTCATATCATAATCGCGGTATCACTCTTAAAGTATCTAGGGGTGAACAAAAAAATTTATGCAATGCTGGTTTTTGTGCAGCCATATAATTCTCTTTACCACAGAGGCACAGAGATAACAGAGGGAAGAATTATTAAGATATAACCTCTCTTTCTCTTTTTTTGTCTTTGTGATTTTCTCTGTGGACTCTGTGTCTCTGTGGTCAAAAATATAAAGATATCACTGCACAGGCGAGACGCCTATGCTACAGTTAATGGCGCCTATGCTACGGTCGATTAATGCGTTTATCTCATTTGGCAAAGCATCACCTCTCCAAGCGACATGCCCATCAGGTCTTACCAATACAAAATTACGCTCGTAAAGCTGGGCAATTTTTGCATCATTTATATAGTGAATGTTGAGAGGAACATTTTTGTCTTGGCAAACTTGAGCAAATGTTTCAACTCCTTGCATGGCGCCAAAACACATTAATACAAAACCATGACCGAATAAATCAAGAGTAGATTTTCTAGCTTCTAACCAAGCATGAGGCGCCCGACAACCAGGATAACTAGTTTGCTGCCATTCAAAAGGGTTATCGCTAGGAGGTGTACCATCCGATTGAATAATTGGAGATTCATACCGGAAGCCAAAATGAACTCCTGGTGCTTCAAATTCCCGCTTAACTCCACTGCGCTCCATACCTTGCGCCATTTCTGCACGAATTTGGGCGCCTTCGTGAGAGTCAGTCATAATTACTGGTGGAATTGCACGCTTTTGGGTTCGTTGCAAATTTTTATTCGCTTCTTCAAGATTACGTACTGCTATGGCACGTCTTTCTATTTCATAACTATCGAGCAAATTGGCGCCACCCCAACCTTTAAGAGTTGCCGCAAGTTTCCAACCTAAGTCAACAGCATCACCAATACCTGTATTCATCCCAAAACCGCCAGAAGGTGATAAGGTGTGAGCAGAGTCACCAACAAAAAATATACGTCCATCTCGAAAACGTTCTGCAACTCGATGGCTAAGGCGCCAAGGTTGATTAGAAACTATTTCAAATGGCGTATCAATAGATATAGCCGCACGAATTGCTTCAGTAGCGTCACGTACTTCGCCATTTTCTTTAGGCTTCAGAATCAGGCGATATAAAGACTTTCCATCGACTGCACGTAACGGTTCTTGAATTATTGGGTTGACTAAAAAATACACCATTGCATGATGCTCACCCATTTGAGTTGCAAGTTCAGGTGCTTTGAAAACAACGCTTTGAAATACCTGGGTGTCGTGTAGTTTAGGAGCATCAACACCACATTTTTTACGTACCATACTACGGGCGCCGTCACAAGCAACCATATATTGAGCATGAATTACATTTACTGTGAGTGTTTTAAGACATGTAACAGTAGCAGCAACACCTTTATCTGTTTGTTCAAAATCATCTAGTTGACACAAAAAGCGTATTTGTCCATTTGGATATTCCCCTAAAAAATTTTGAAATACAGGAGCAAACCAGTTTTGCGGACACACTTGCTCTGGTTCTGGTGTGTACTCAGGAAGTACACGTTTAGCATATGATGGAAAATGCGCGCGGTATATTTCGTGTCCACCAACAGAAGTTACCCAAGCAACATCTAAAGTATGATTAACATCCCAACCTGCATCGCGTATTTGCTGGGCAATACCCCAACGACGGCAAAACTCCATCGAACGCGGTCCAACTGTGCTAACTTTTGGGTCTGTTACTTCTCCATCGGTTTGTTCAATCAAGATACAATCTATACCTTGGTAGCGTAGTTCGGCTGCCATCGCTAAACCCACAGGGCCACCACCAATTATTAAAACATCTGTTTTGATATCATTCATATGTTGTAAGTCCTAATGTAATAAAGATTGAGGCGCCAAAGCTAAGTCATCAAAAAACTTGGTATAAAACTCAAACATTTCACACACCGTATTTGGCACAACTTCGTTTTCTCTGGCTTTGTTGCTTAATGCTTCAAATCTGCGTGATATTGTCGTCATTGCTACTTCTGGCGCCGGAATATAAGCTGGTGAAGCAATTTCAAATGATGGGCCAGCAGTTTTACCACGTTTTCCCGAAGGCAAACTCATTAATAACTCACCTAAAGGACGCATCATACCTGTCATTACATCAATGCCAGCGTTCATTAATTTGGAACGTCTTAAACTACCTGTTGGCATTAATCCAAAATGCTGCACCATTAACTGCATCATCAGAAAATAAGTTTCGTTAAACATTTCCATAACTGCACGAGTTTCGGGTACCGTCACAACATTAGTGCTGTAATCTCGGTGGTATAGCGAAGGATTTCTTAATGCTGGGTAAGAAGGGTTCCACGGTACTTGATGTCCTGTTTTTGGGTCAGACATTTGTTCTGACGCTAACGAGTCAGCCAAGCGACGGAATTTTTGATAGTGGGAACGCTCGAATGAAGGTGATTGTTTGTCGGCGCCTTCTCCTTGTTCGGTTATTAAGTCTACAGCAAAGAGTGCGCTGTTTAAATCATCGACTTGTAATTGGTAATCTGGATGCGCTTTATTAAAATCATCGCGCATAAATAAACGATGTTCGCCACCTGTGGAACCTTTTTTAACAACAAATAAATCTGGAATATTTTGGAGTGCTTCGCGAATTTGGCGATATAGTTCGCTCAAAGAACCATAATTATGTAAACGGTCAGCGGTAAACTCTTTTGATACAGGTTCGTTAGCTAAATTTGATTCTAAAAAGTCGGGCATTTCTAAATGCATAAACCGCTGTAAAGATGAAGCATTCAATGGTTCGAGCGCAAAATCTACATCGATTGGAAAACGCGCGTTTAGTGTACTCCAATTAGGTACTGCTGGATAGAAAGGTTCACCAATTGCCATCAATATATTATTGACCATCAAAAAGTGTATCATTTCCTCACGAGAAACTTCGAGTAAGACTCCCCGCATACCGTAATTATGTACTTCTTTACCATCACCGCAAGCTAATTGCAGTTGTTGAGGAGTCCATAAACCTCGACGTACATATTCTTCTCCAGTCACGTAATTAGGTACTGAATACCCTGCATAAATATATTGCAGCATTACAGTTACTTCCAATTCAGCTGCTTGTCGTAGTGCTGTTACTAATTCTTCACGAGTTTGAATACTACGTTGAACTTGTTTTGGTTCGCTTTCAACAGGTGGAACGTAACCAACTCGCTGTTGATTTTGCAGGAATTTACGCAATAAATTTGTTTTTGGTTCAGACATATCACGACTAGGAGGCATATAATAAGTTTTGTATTTATTTTTGGGGTCAGACATTTGCCACATCAAGCGCGCATAAGTTTCGACTTTGCACTGGTCAGCGAGACTAAAAACATCAACCTTCATAAATGAAAAGCTAAACTCATAGAATGCCAGGATGTGTTTGTAAATGAGGTTAAAATCTACAGCTTCATCGGGAATATCTTCTAAATGCCAGTCATCACCTAACACACGCACGGCAAAGAAACCAGCACCTGCCCAGAAATTCAAATTATCATCGTTATCATAAGCAATTTCGGCATCATCAACTAATTTGTCGGGGTTGACGGTAAGTAAAACCTTTGCAGTACCTGACTTGGCGCCACGTAATGTCACCCAACCACGTCCATTTGAGTCGGTGGAAATTTTGCCCAAAGAAGCAAACTCGCCTTGGTCGGCGCCAACACCAGGTTTAAAATGTACAATTGGCATCGACGAACAGCACGGAAACTCAAAAGTCTTTCCAGCATTTTCTGCAAAGCTTTCAAACTCATATTTGAGTTGAGGAAAAGCTTTGGGGTTATAAAACTGACGTAAGTAAACAGAAACTGGTGCAGGGCGCCCTCTAACAAAAGACCGCACTTCTAACTCAACGGCATGGTCTTCACCATGTTTCCAATTAGGATGTTCAATAAATAAACATCCATCATCTATCTGAAGATTGATTTCTTGTTCAGTAAGGAGAATTTGCGGTTGTTTATTGGCGCCATATCCAACAATACATAATCCTTCCTGTTCTATAATCTCAGCAATTCCCGATTCAAGTTGTACAGAAATATCTATTACTCCACTTGTCTTTCGATGCGCTTCAAGTTGATACGCTTGTTTGGGTATGCACGCGATTAATCTTTGACTGTTAATAGTACGTAATTCTAAATCACCCAAATCAAGCTTAGAAGTAATTGGTTGAACAGGGCCTTTTTCAGGTTTATCAGCACGTCCAACTCCAGGTACAGCCGTAATCATGTTGAAACTGACACCAGCAGGAGTAACTTGAAGCGTCAAATTAGAAAGCGACTTTTTAGACTTATCAAGGTGACAAGGAGTTAGTAGGCGCCCGTGAGGATAAGTACGGAGTTCATCTTTACACCACAAACCAATCGTTCCGTGCAATTCCCAAAAACTTGGTGAGTCAGGTTGAACGGGTGCGGACATACTGCTAATACTAAATTGCACCACCAACCCCAACACATCATCACGGCTCATTGCTTGTTGTAACATAGATACCGTAGGAGATTGAGCAACTTCACCCCACAAAAAATCTTCGCTCTCTTTAGGTATTGCAAACTGATAAACAGCAGCGCGTTGAAATTGTTTATTTAAACAGTGTTCAGGTAAATTGTGTAAATGATTAAAATCTTGCCAGCGAGCTAACTGCATACCAGTAATGGGAGCAGAAACCATATAACCCACTTCGTGCGAACCACCTTGTCTGCCAAAACTGAGCTGACCTAGCATAATTGTATCAGTCCAATTTGATGCCGGGTCACACTCAAAAAAGCGCGCGCGGTTAAAAGTTGTTTTCACGTAATCATTGTAATGACCCCATAAATCAACACTACGTCCCACCACTGGGTCACTTTGGTCAACTTCTCCAAACGCGCGCTGGGTGCTAATTATTTGTGCTTCGATAGAAAAATGACCATTACCGCCAAAATTCCATCCTGTCGCCATACTAAAGGCGCCGTTTTCATCATATTGTCCTTGAGAATTGAAGCGAGGACCCAAATTATAGAGATATTCGTGGTATTCAGATGAAGGTAAACTGCTATCAACCGGTTTACCATTCATATAAACAGTGTTGCTACTGACATCAACATTTCCATACTTATGTCCTGTAGGAGCATGAATACGCGCGAAACCCTGGAAATGCAGACGGGGAAAATCTAAAATACTCATTTTAAGAAAATCACAATCTGGTTACATATATGGATAGGGGTCACAAATATAGTTTATGCACGAGACTCCTCTTCCTCTCATCTTTGTGTCCTTTGTGTCTTTGTGGTTCATCTCTATACAAGTCACTGCTCTTAGAAGAGACACCTATGCTGTAACGCCTTAATGTTAAGCAATGTTAAGTTGATTTTTTGGCCAGACAGTGCATAAACCAAAATTCCTGCTTGTAGAAACCAATAGTTCACTAATAAAGGTTAAAAACTATGGGTTCGTTATCAAGCTTTAACAACAAAGATGCAGCTAAAATAAACTTTGACAGCAGATTCTTCCTAATCGTTAGTATCACATTAATAGCAACAAGCGGAGTCTTTAGCATTAATCCAATCATTCCAAACATTGCCCAAAGCCTAAATGTTCCAACCGAACAAATTGGAATGCTAATGACAAGCTTTTTAATACCAACTACATTTGGTTGTTTTATATTTGGAGCGTTAGCAGACCGCATTGGAACAAAAAAAATACTAATTCCTTCGCTAATATTATTTGGACTTGCTGGAATATTATGCGCGTCAGCTAATAGTTTTCGTAGCTTACTAGAATGGCGCTTTTTATCAGGTATCGGCGCCGCTAGTTTAGAAGCATTAGAACTGACATTAATCAGTGAATTATATAGTGGTAAAATGCTAACAAGCGCAATGGGTATTAACTCAGCCATGATTGGAGTTGCCGCGACAATTTATCCGATACTTGGCGGAATGCTGGCTGAATTTAGTTGGCGCTATGTATTCTTACTATCAGCATTAGCGTTTCCAGTCGCCTTTTTAGTTGCAACAAAGCTTAAACTCTCAAATAAATCTCATAAAACTGAAAAGGTTAATCTCAAAGTCTACTTTCAAACCACTTGGAAAAACGTTAAAAATCCTCAAGTATTGGGATTACTAATCACAGTATTTTCCATGTTCATCATCGAGTTAGGCGCCTGCTATATCTTTCTTCCAGTCTACATGCAAAAATCTCTTGGAGCTTCGAGTGCAGAAATTGGTATTCTTCTTGCATCTGAATCAATCGCTTTTGCCCTGGTAGCTTCTCAACTTGCTCTATTAACTCGTTGGTTAAATGAAAAAACTCTTATCAGCTTAGGCTTTGTAATCTGTGCAATTGCACTGTTAATCATCCCAATAATTCATAACGTTTGGTTAATACTAATTCCCTCCTTTCTATTTGGTATATCGCAAGCCATATCTTTACCACCACTACAAGCAATGTTAGCAGAAAAAGCACCCGAAGGCTACCGAGGAGGATTTATGGCACTGAATGTAACAGTTCAATCATTCGGAAGAGCATTAGGTCCACTGTTTTCAGGTATTACATTTGGTGTTGTAGGAATACAAGGAGTCTTTTATGCAAATGCAGCACTCGCCATTATTACAATTGTAATTCTCAACTTGCTATTCACTCGTAAAGACAAAACTTACAAACATTGCAAAATCTAACATGTTAAACCAACACTCCAAAAAATCAAATTATTTATCTTGTATATCTTATACATCATCTTGTGGAACGGGCATCCCTGCCCGTTTATTATTATTATTATTATTATTATGCATCAATCCACCAATCCCGCAAATTAGCGATAGCGTCTTCTTTGTGTTTAGCTTCAACTTCAATCCAAGGCGCCTCTCGGTACACTTCAGGCATAGAATTAATTAAATCACTGTGCTTTCTATCTTTAAACGCTTCTTCTCCATTAGAAATATGTACTAATTGCCAATCTGGATTTTCCCAAGTTCCACGCGCAGCATAAAACATTTCTGCAACACTAGGCTCATCATACGAATCTAAATTTTCATGACATACATGGTGGTGCGCGTCAAATACCATTGGTACACCAGTACGTTGACACACTTCTAATATCTCACTGCTGCTATAAGCGTGTTCGTCGTTTTCAAACGTCAATCTATTTTTTATATTGTCAGGTAGCTGCGAAACTACACTAACTAAATTATCTGTACGCTGTGATTTTCCACCATGAATATTCATTAATGCCCAAGGTGACTGCGGTAAACCCATCAAATCAAAAGTGCGTGCGTGTCCTGTTAAGATTTTAATACTTGATTCAACAATTAACGGTGAATCTGAACTTAACACAACAAATTGGTCGGGATGCAACACGACTCTTACACCCAATTTTGTAGCTTTTTGCCCAACCCGCGCTAAATCGGCGCCCATATTCTCTAATATAGTGGCGCCAATATTATCTTCCCAGTCACTAAGTGGGAATAACCCTGAAGACATACGATAAAGTTTTATTCCACGCTTATGACAATACTCTAATGCAATATGCAGGCGCCTTAAGTTCTCACGATAAAGCTCTTCAAGAGTACGTGCTTTTAAATTCTCTGTTAACTGTAAATACCGTGTGCGCGTAATTGTCTTAAAACGTACATCTTTGGAGAACGTAATACAAACTAATCCTAGTTGTGGCGTAATATCCTTACGTCTTGCCTCCTGTCTCGGAATTGTGATTTGAGTTGCAGTCATAATCGGTTTCTGTGATTGAGTTGCGCCTTATATTCTACTTTTACAAACTCAGGCGCCGCACAATCAGTATCTAAAGACATAGAAACCGGGTTTCTTAAGATTTGTTACGTAAATTGTTACATTGGTAACACCAATTCAGAATACTGGTGATTACAATGGCATCAAAAAAGTGCTACCTGGGTGCAGTATACAAATGACTCCGATTGTGAGTTTTAGCTTGGTGTTAAAGGTCAAAAGCCTTATGCAGCCTAGATAAATTGCTTTGGCGCCTATTTGAGCTAGCAACAAACTATCCAAAGGCATAGCCAAAGAAAAAACCACATGTACCTGGGGGTAGTGATGTCAAGTAAGTAAAATATTTATTAATATATATACATACTTGGCAACAAATATATTGATTTATGTTAAGGAGATTAATTTTATCAATTGAGTCAGAATAGTGCGATTTTGCCAATTTATACGAAAAAATAGGAAATTATGAATAATCAGCAATCGAGCGACTCGAATGAATTTGTAGGAAACCTTAAGAATGGGATATGGCTTTTTGGTGTATCGTCTTGGGTATTCGGCATAACCGATAGAAGCATTGCTTCATTTTCCGATGGGTATTTATCTGCATTAGACTTGACGCAGTTATTTACAGCAGCAACTTTCTTTGTTGCGTGGATATTTCTAAAACCAGTGAAAGTTTAAAATTGCCAATACTTGTAGGTCATGGAGGAATGCTTTCGTCTAATATTTCAGTAAGCCTGGTTTCACCTGAAAACCAGGCTGCATAGTAATATGTAGGTTGGCTTTGTGGAACGGAACCCAACACCATAATTAAAAAACAGTTAATCTATATGTTCCCCTCTCGCGCGCAATAGCAGAAATAACTACCACATAATAAGTATCATCTTGAGGCAACCTAACCCTGTCAATTAAAGCACTGTATCTACCATCCTTATCATTATCCCTAGCAACAACCTCCCCTCTAGAGTTTAAAAGCACAACATAAGGAGAAAAATCTTCAAAAACACTATCAGCACGTATACTTACAAGCTGGTCTCTTCTACCTTGAAACTTAGAAACACTATAAGGACTACCATTTCTTCTAATAGTAGAACTTCGCGCAGTCAGCACACCAGATTTATCTAAAGCATAACTAGCTCTATCGTTCCGTAAAGCCAAACTATAGCGACCGCTATCTCGTGGGTTACGACTAGTTACTGCAATGGTATATTTACCTGTAGCAGGAAGTCGAACGAATGCAAATGCACTCTTAACCCTTCCGCTAGCTTGTCCATTACTTAATTCGTTGCTACCTCTAGTTAAAATAACTTGATTATTTGAGTCTAGTAAAAACATAAAAGGGTCTAGGCTCAAATTATTAGAACGACGCTTATCTATACTCCCAGTTAACCTAACTTCAATAAGTTGATTTTCTGTACCCTCGAATTCGTAGAAATGAAAATATCTGCCTTGTGACTGGAAATCACCTCTTTTTAAAACTCCAATTTCTACATCTACAAAGTTAATATTTTTATAATTACCAGACGAAGAAACAGGTGATTTTTTTCTTTGCTGCTGATTTCTCTGTCTTTGAGGTATTTGATTAAATTCAATATTTTCAGAAGGTATTGATTCTATTCGTTGAGGTACAGGTGTAGATTGACGCCTTTGTACTGGTTGAGGTTGTGGCGCCGTTTGTCTCGGTGTCGTGGGAGTTACATTTGGTTGCGGTGTTTGACGACGCTGTACTGGTTGAGGTTTAGGTTGTGGCGCCGTTTGTATTGGTGGTGTTGTAGGAGTTACATTTGGTTGCGGTGTTTGACGACGTTGTACTGGTTGAGGTTTAGGTTGTGGCGCCGTTTGTGTTGGTGGTTTTGTAGGGGTTACATTTGGTTGTGGAGTCGGCGCCGTTTGTGTTGGAGTTGGAGATGGTTCAGGTGTTGCAGTTGTAGTAGGAGTTACGTTTGGTTGTGTTGGAGTTGGTTCGGGTGTAGGAGTTACGGGTGATGGGGTAGGAGGTAAAGGAGATTTTATTGGCTGTTTGGGTTCTCGTTGTTGCGGTATTTCAGATGTTGGAATTTTTTCAATACCTTGTTCTACTGCTTCTGGTTGTCTCTCATCTGGTGGTTTCGCCAGTAAAAACTGTTTTGAATTAGAATTTGTTTGATTTGAAGAGTTTGTGTTCAGATAATTTATACTTCGGAAATTTGGGCTTTCTGAATTTACGGTCAAAGACTTTGCTGATGCTGCGAGAGATAAGCCATTATTTAATACTAATACAGTGCTGCTTACGCAACTGGCTAAAATTAGCTTGATTTTTTCTTGATTATTTTTTGGATAATATTTATTCTTATTGTTTGCCATCATTCTACTCCTCACGGTTGATTTTAAAATTTTGATGATAAAATTACATTTATGAAATTAATTGTGGTAAGAATTACAGCATAATCATAATTATTTTGAAATTAATTACTTAAGTATAGGTGTTATATAGCGATTCTAGCTATAAAATTAACAAGAATTTAGAAAATATTGTTTAAGTAAAATCCGGTTGTTAAATTAGTAAGGTGTGGCTCAATAATAACTTAAGCTGGACACGAATACCAGTATGCTCTGTTGCCTAAATCCCGACTGCTCAAATCCTTTGAACCCTGACTCTGCCAGTCATTGTCACGAATGCGGTACACCTTTGATACCTCTACTTAGAGGTCATTATCGTATTATTAAAGTTCTATCTAACGAGGGAGGTTTTGGCAAAACTTATCTAGCTTCCGACGTAGATAAGTTAGATGAGAAGTGTGTTGTTAAGCAGTTGGCACCGAAAACTCAAGAGCCAATGGTTATCAAGAAAGCAATTGAGCTATTTAAACAAGAAGCGAACCAACTACAGCAGTTGGGAGAACATCCACAAATACCTTCGCTATACGCTTACTTTGAGCAAGACAATTATTTATACTTGGTGCAACAATATATTGATGGGCTAAATTTGCTCAAAGAACTACAGCTACAAGGAATTTACAGAGAAAGTAAAGTTCAAGAACTGTTGTTAGATTTATTACCTGTATTAAAGTATATTCACGAGCGTGGGGTAATTCACCGAGATATTAAATTACAAAATATTATTCGCCGTTCGAGTGATGGTAAATTTGTACTAATAGATTTTGGTGCCTCGAAGCAGCTAAGTGAAACAGTACAGACTAAAGTTGGTACAGCTATTGGGTCACATGGTTATAGCGCACCTGAACAATTACAACATGGGCAAACTTACCCAGCAAGTGATTTATATAGTTTAGGTGTAACTTGCTTTTACCTGCTAACAGGCATTTCTCCATCTAAATTATGGATGGAACACGGTTTTAGCTGGACTAACGACTGGCGGCGCCATATTAAAGTAAAGAGCGTATTACCAAGCCAGGAATTAGGTAACTTTTTAGACAAGCTGTTAATAGCTGACATTCAAAAACGCTACCAATCTGCCTCAGAAGCTTACGCACACTTAACACACAACACTTTCAACCACACCTCGATTAATGAACCTCTCCAAACCAAGTTAACACAGCGAACTCAATTAGATAACCTACTCAAGAATCAACTACTGTTGTTTAGTATAATAACTTTGTTAACTTTAGGCATTGGTTGGTATTCTTCTAAACAATCTCAAAATATTCAACCGAATCAAGATCAGGAAGAAAACAGATTCAAATTGGCGCCTAAAACTTTAAGTGGACATTCAAGCGATGTAAATTCTGTGGCATTTGCTCCTGATGGTAAAATACTAGCGAGTGCGAGTGATGATAAAACGATAAAATTATGGAATTCAGCCACAGGGCAAGAAATTCGCACCTTTACAGGACATAGCAATTGGATTTGGTCTATAGCTTTTAGTCCTAACTCTAAAATACTAGCAAGTTCCGGCGCCGATAAAACCATAAAACTGTGGGATGTGGCAACAGGAAATTTAATCAACACATTCAAAGGACATACACAAGGTGTTAGCTCCATAGCTTTTAGTCCTAATGGCAAACAGCTAGCTAGTAGCAGCTTAGACAAAACTATCAAAATATGGGATGTAGCAAGCGCAAAAGAAATTCGCACACTAGAAGGACATTCTCAAGCAGTCGATAACATTATTTTTAGTCCCGATGGTGCAACACTAGCTAGTGGTAGTTGGGATAAAACTATCAAATTATGGAATTTAGTAAACGGTCAAGAAATCCGCACACTAAAAGGACATTCAGATATTGTCCTCTCCATTGCCTTTGATGCAAGAGGTGTTATGTTAGCAAGCAGTAGTAAAGATAAAACTATTAAACTATGGAACTTGGTAACAGGAGAAGTAATCCGTACCATAGAAGGACATACCGAAAAAGTTAATTCTGTTACCTTCGCATCTGGTGCTAAATATAATCAACCTTTAAACATCGATGAAATTTTAATTAGTGGTAGTAATGACAACACTATCAAACTATGGAATCCAGTTACTGGAAAAAAACTTCGTACTTTAAAAAAAGACTCCGGCTTTATTTATTCTATCGTCGTTAGTCCAGATGGGCAAAGTATTGCTAGTGGTGGTAGCGCAGGAAATAATCTAAAAATATGGCATATTCCTTTTTAAATTTCAGCTAATCTTCTTGTAACTCCACTACTTCTTCAGGTGTTGCAAGAATTTCTCCACCATATTCATCATCAATCCCAATAATTAATACAGGTATATCTATATTTGAAACACCTCGTTGCTCTAAATCCCAAATGAATTGTTCAAAAAACGAAACACCTGTAGACATAGAACTAACAAGTTTTTTCACTGGTACAATTTCAATTCCAGCATCAATATGTCCTAAATTTTTAAAAATTGTCATTTTGGCACAAACGTTACATACCATAAAGGAGTCTTTGCCAAACTGTACTTCAATACCAAGCTTTTCTTTCACGAAATCCATATCTCTGAAAGAACCATCCATCTTAACGCGGGTTTGGTACTCAGGTTTATAAAATTGTGTGGGATACTCGCAGCGAACACGACGATTTACCCAACTACGTGCTTTAAATTCGTTTTTAAATGCTTGGTTAAGTGATGATAGACTAGCTCGTTCACTTTGTTTATTTTTATATTGGCTAGCATTTACTGCTGCAATAACTTCGCGTATTTCTGTAAGTAGATGCGAATAGTGGTTTTTTATATACTCTTTACCACCATTAAATGAGTATTCACCAGCGATAATCATGACTCATGATTTTTTATTTTAATCCTAGGGCTAACAATAGCACAAAATAACTATTTTTTCTCAGTTAACTATTATTAATTTAAACAAACAAAAAATTGTATAGATTTTTGAAGATTGGTACCGTTTGTTAAGAAATGTCGTGACTGTTACGGCGCCACATGAGATGACATATTTTTAGACGTTTGAGATGCTTCTGTAATCTTGATTTAGAATAGTTGTATTAATTCCATATTTTTACATAAGTATTACCGATGAAGACTGTTACAAAAATTTTCCAAAATTGCGGTTTGGGTATTGTGTTACTCGGCGCCTCTCTACTGAGTAATTATACTCTGGTTGCTGTAGCCCAAGATAAAGCTGTGCCAAGTCAGCAGCAGGTAGAAGAAGT